>JAABUV010001037.1_pt1 | contig 40867 bp, 71 predicted proteins | sample 5559971 | NCBI WGS metagenome assembly JAABUV01 (sample SAMN10711881, study PRJNA513362) | rock metagenome | isolation source: Antarctica rocks | place: Antarctica: Victoria Land, Knobhead nord | collected 2015-12-19 | reverse complement strand
TGGCGTGCTGTCGGCGGCGGCCGCGCTCGCGGCCGACCTGGCGCGCCACCGCATCCTGGACCTGCTCCTGCTCGGCGAGGGCCCTGCCGCCTGCCAGGCGCCCAGCCTGGGGCCCGGCTCGGACGCAGGGGCGGGGTCCCTGCGGGAGCCCGCGTCTGCGCGGGAAACGCCGCGTGGCGCTGACGGAGAGGCGGGCGGCGGTGCCGCCGCGGCGGGCGGCCAGGGCGCGGCGGGGGGCGCCGGGCAGGCGCACGAGGCGGCGCTGCACATCGAGTCGAGCGCGTGCGGCGGCGGCTCGGCCACGAGCGGCCAGAACAGGCAGGGCCTCGCCGAGCAGGCAAACTCCGCTGCGAGCTCGAGCAAGAGCGCGCGCGGGGAGGCGGAGCGGTGGCACCGCAGCGTCGCGGCCATCAGGCGGCGCCGCCTGGACTGCCGGGTGCGCGCGCTCGTGCGAGCACGGGTCCTGCATGCTTGAGTTTGTTGGCCGAGGGGCATTCAAGGCCAGACTGGTGAAGGCAGCTCTCCCGCCTGTGAGCATGCAAGGTCGTATGCCATGCTGCATGACCCTGCACATGAGTGCACTGGCTCTGCCTGAGGGAGCCGTGTCACTGCTGTGTCTAGTAGCGCGTGCCTTGACCCATGCGCTCCTGTATGCAAAAGAGGGCCTCAGACTGCCAGGCATTGCACCGCAAAGTGCAGGCGCTCGAGCGGGCGGCCATGTGCTTGCCCGGTCAGCCCTGCCGGGCGCCCGACGCCCGGGCCGCCCGCATCGGCCCCCGCACCTCCATCACCCGGCAGCGCCGTCAGCAGAGGGGCGCGGCCGGACGCAGGGCTGGCGGCTGGCGCTGATGGGGCATAGCCTGGGCGTGGGGCCGGCGGCTGGTGCTGACGCGGCACGGCCTGGGTGCAGGGCTGGCGGTTGGTGCTGACGGGGCACAGCCTGGGCGCGTGCTGCGCGCTGCTGGCGCTCAAGCTGCGCCCGCGCTTCCCGGGCCTGCGCTGCTGGGCGTTCGGGCCGCCCGGCGGCTTCTGCACGCGCGAGCTGGCGCACGCGATGCGGCCGTGGTGCACCAGCGTCGCCGTCGGCAAGGCGCGGGCCCGGGCTGCCGAAGGCCCCTCTTTGACAGCCACCACATCTACCACATCCACAGGCGCAAGCGATGCGGCCGTGGTGCACCGGCGTCGGCCGTTGGCAAGGCGCGGCCCGGGCCGCCGCAGGCCCTCGTCGGGCGCCACTGTATGCGCAGGGTTGGCGCAGCGCGCTTTCCCCGGGGCGTGTCCGAGCGAGCGCTCGGGCCGCCCGGCGGTGCTGGCAGAGGTGCGCGGGCGGGCGGGGTGCAATTCTGGTGCGGTGGCATGGCCCGAGGGAAGGCACCTGCATGCCCACGCCGCCAAGAATTTCAAAAGACAAAGAGATGAGCGGCAAGTTCCCTTTACATGAGCCCCGATTTGTTTGCATGCATGCAACATGCAGTCCCATGCGCGTCTGTGCGCACCCTGCCGAGAGCCTGAAGGTCGCCATGTGCGCACGCAGGATGCAGTCCCGCGCGCGTCCATGCACACCGCATCGCGCCTGCAGGATGAGATCGTGGAGGCGCTGGCGCGCGGCCGGCGGTGCAAGGCGCGCTCACCCTCTGCAAGGCAGCAGGTATCTCCGAGGAGGCCATCATAGATGCGGTGCCTGGTGCCCTGGCAAGACGGCCGCCTTGCCCGTGTTGGTGCGGGCCGTGTGTGTGGGTACTACGTGCGCGCGCGTCCAGCGCCACAGGCTGCGACTGCGCGGTCAGCGCTCACGCGCTCACAGGCGCATCAGGCCGACGTGAGCGCTGCCGGCCTACCAAATCAGGAAGCTATCAGCGACCGACCTCTTTCTCCGCCGGCTGTCACGCCGGCTGGTCTGAGCAAGCCGCAGTCCGCACGAGCTGCCTGCTGTGCTGACGGGGTTGCAGTCCGCGCAGGCGCGCGTGCTGGCCGCCAACCTGAGCCGCGCGGGGCGGCGCTTCCTGGCGCGCAGCGAGGGCACATTCTGCGCGTTCGCGGACCTGCCCGCTGAAGCCGGACACCACCTGCAGCAGTGATGCCCCGCGCCTGTGGGTGTCACAGTTTTTTCGGTTTACAGTATGTAAGGAAAGGCTTAGCATGGGCCGCATGTGCAAGGGGCACGTGAAAGGCCTACATGCCGTTTGTGATTGTGAGATGCATGCGCCTGAGTCTCTGCCGGACGGCTGTCCGGACGGTTATCCCATACCAGCGATGGCTTGGTGCCCTGCGTTGCCCTGCACGTACCAATGACGGCTTAGTCGCCCTGTGGCGTGTATGGACTGCGGGCGCGCTAGCGTGCAGGTTCCTGGTAGCCCTGTGGCGTGTATGGAGCGCGGGCGCGCCAGCGCGCAGGTTCCTGGAGGCCAAGGCGCGCGCGCACGAGCAGCTGGGCACGCCCATGTACCCGCCGGGCCGCATCGCGTTCCTGCGCCGCCTGAAGCCGGCGCACGGCGCGCGCGGCGCGTCCTGGGACGGCGTGTGGGTCTGCAACGAGGTGCGCCGGGTGTGCGGACGGGACCCAGTCAGGTCTTCTTGCTGGGAGCCCCTGGGAGCCCTGTCCAGCAGGCGCTGGTTTGGACCAGGCGTTGCGGATCGCTTCAGGACCTCCGTGTGTCCCACGCAGGCAGCGGAACAGGGGAAAACCACTGAAGCGCGCGCGCGCGCATGCCTTTTGCGGGCACACCAGTTGTGCGTGACACGCAGGGCGTGCAAGGTGTGTGTGAGGAGCGCGCCTTCGCGCACCCTGAGACCTGAGAGCTTGCCCGTGCCGCAGGACTTGATCGAGGAGGGCCTGCTGATATCCGCCAGCATGCTGCGCCACCACAAGATCAACACAATGGGGCGCGCGCTGGAGGCTGCCGAGAACGTCGCGCGCGAGCAGGAACAGGACTAGGCAGCCTGTCTTTGCTTATCTACATTCCTAATGATGTTTAGGTCGGCTCTGTCTGTCTTCTGACTCGCTGTCTGCCAGGTAGCGCTATCAGATAAACAGCACTTTCTCTAGGCATAGCGTGTCTGCACAGTAGGCGCTCTCATCAGGAGAAGAAAATTTGCGTAGCTGTGTCGTGACATATGTGCCCTTCGGGCTCGAAGATTAGGCTGGGAGTTGCCGTGTAACTCTGGCACCCTTCACCTTGGGTCGCAAAGCAATGGCCATGTCCTGGAGCATGATACAATAGGTGCACATACCGCAAGATGAAGTACCTGGGCCCATGCCGGCCGGTGCAGTGCCCCTGGGCGCCAGCGCGCGCCCCGCTTCGGGCCCGCCGCGCACCAGTATGCGCGGCCAGCGCCCCCACCAACCTTGTTGGCGTGCACTCCGGGGTCTTCGTGGGGGGCTGGAGCAGGGAAGAGTGCGAGCGGGCCGTGAGCAGCGCGCAGGCCGCAGGCTACGACCTGCTTGAAGGCGCGCACTCTTAACTGATTTCGCAGACCATCGCTCTGATGGCTGTCGCGTGCATAACGGGAGTCAGGCCTAGGCATCTTTGCTCCGAGCAAGCTTTCAACATCCTGCATGCATTGCCAGACACAGCGCTTGCGCTGAAGGCGTCGTGACGTTGCCCGTGCTGCAGTGAACGTCAGCCAGCCAGAGATAATAGACACGGCAATGACGAAGGAGGTGCTGGAGAAGCACGGCTTGCAGGCCTCTGGCTCCTTGGTGCGCCTCACGTCTACCTGCCTGGCACCTTACCTGAGTAATCACAAAGACTGCGTGCGCTAGCACGCAGCCCGTCACTTGACGCGCGCCCTGGGCGTAACAGGGCCTGACACCTGCCACAGACATCTCGAGCAGCGACGAGGGCGTTCGGCGGGCGGGCAAGCGCGTGGTCTCTGACGCCCTGAAGGCGCGCCTTCCTCGGGAGAGTCTCCTGTCTGCTGGCCTGGTCTGCAAGGGTGCAGAGCGTGCGTGCCTCTTGTTTGGCAACCTGCACTGCATGCGAGTCAGCCAGCAAAATAGCTAGGCCCTAGCTGCTAGGGTGGCAAAATGAGTCCAACTACGCTCTGGCTGTAGCTATGGCGCTTTCAACAGCAAGAACACCGCTGTCAATCCAGCAAGGGCTCTGCTCAGGACACAGGCACTTATGGAAGCGCTGCATTGCGCTGCAATGGCTCGTGGCACTTGGGGGTCGGGCATTACCTGGGCGCCAGTTCCGAGGAGTCTACCTATCAGCAAGGACAGGGCTTTCCAGTCGGCAACTGGGCTTAAGTGGAAGCTTGAGCGTCAGCTCTTCATTTGGACGCGCTGCAAAGCATGCAGGTGCTCAAGGCGGTCGGGGGCAAGTACTTCTTGGGCGTCAACTACAGTGCGATGCACAAGTACCCCGCGGCCTGCAGCTCGGAGCAGTGGCAAAATGCAGCCGCAAGTGTAAAGGTGAGCTGCTTAGCTCTGCTTGTCTGAGACACGCTGCTGTTCGCATTGGCGCTGTTTCTCATGCTGTCGCACATGCACTAGCACGGAGGCATGTCAAGCAGTACTGCTTGACCCTTGCCTGTGCATTGAGCCTGTGACGGCTCATCCATATGCCACTGGGCGAGAGTAGAGTCCTGTGTCCTCAACAACTTCGGTCTGCGCCTGCAGGAGCTTGCGGCAGAGGCAGCCGATTATGGCATTACGTATGGCCTGGAGGTCGTGAACCGCTACGAGTCGAACATCCTCAACACCGCCTCCCAGGCGCGGCTCCCTCTGCATGCTTGCCTGACGCATTTGCAGCCTCAGGTTTGCCAACGTGCTGAAGAGGCCTGCAGCTGGCCACGGCGAGCGCTGGCTCCTCGAGCCTAGGGCACACGTTGCTCACCTGCTGGGTCGTCGTATTCTTCCTCTGGCATGCAACTGTGCGGCAGGCAATATTGGTCGTGACGGGAGCCTCCAGCAAAGTGTATATTTGGGAAATCGAGTATACAAGCGCCAGGCAATGGCGATGGTGGCTGACGTGGATGCGGCCAACATTGCGGTGCACCTCGACTCATACCACATGAACATCGAGGAGGATGCCATGGCCCTGGCGGTCGCCGCCTGCGGCGACAAGCTGGGGTGCGAGCCTGGGTGGGCTCGCTTCGCCCTGCCTGCGATGCGGCCTGCCTCGCATAGCATGCATGGTTGCTGCACTGCCGCAAGTGCCTGCTGCGCCGCCGCAGTGAGTGGGCACAGCGTGCCATCAAGCGCCCTGTGCACCGAGAGCTGGGGGTGTACATGTGTGTGCCTTCTCTGACGCTGCCTCCAGCTGAACACCTTGGAGGGCACTATTGAGGTGCCACATGGGCACTGTCTAGAGAGGCAGAATGTATTGAATGTGGCGCGTGCATGGCCCAGCGTGTGGCCTGCGGCAGGTACGTGCACATTGGCGAGAGCCACCGCGGCTACCTTGGCACCGGGTCCGTGGACTTTGGCGCGCTGTTCCGCGCGCTCGCCGCGTCCGACTACCGTGGCCCGCTCACGTTCGAGAGCTTCTCGTCGGCGGTCGTCAGCCCCTCGCTGTCCAACACGCTCTGCGTGTGGCGCAACCTGTGCGCGCCCTGGCCGGCCGTGCCGCAGAGCGCAGCCCCGCCTGTGTTCTCGCATCAGCTTGAGAGCAGGCGGTGTGTGGCGCACCCTGGCCGCAAGGTAGCTGCGGCGCCGTAAGTACAGCTGGTGCTGCATGCACCCCACAAACACGAATGCTTGTGATGGCAGGCTGTGGCTCTGGTCTTCCATAAACTATCACATGCTCAGCTCCAGACCTGTCTGCTGGCGGGATCATGTTCTTTTGCTGGAAGCAAGTGTGAGCTCAACCTGGTGCTCTGTGGTACCCGGCATGCTGCTACTCATAAATTGCCAGTGCCCAGGAGCGCAGCGATTTTCAGCCGCGCGCACGGTACGAGCGCGCGCGCGCTGCCGCATCCTGTGTGCGGTGAGCTGACCGTGGTTCTTTTCTGCAGGTGGGAGGACCCTCAGGACCTGGCCAGCAAGGCGCGCGCGTATGTAGACGCCAACTGGGGCGCTGCGCACCGGCTGCACCACGTGCACCACGCGTGACAGTCTCCGCCGTTGGGCACCGGTTGGTTATTGTTTAGAGTAGGTGTATGGTTGCCATCTTGTAGGTAGCGTGTTGATTTGCAGCTTGTCTGATGCAGTGTATCATGCAGTGTATGGCATGCAGCACGACGAGCCGCTTGCTGCTGACATTGCCAATGTGCTAGGGTAAGGCTGGCTTTCCCAGTCACACTGTAACCGCAATATCAGCTCGTGGCTGTCCTTTCCCTGCACAAGACAGAGCAGGAGAGCCGAAAGAGGTTGCAGGGAGATCTGCCAGGACGTTTGTAGCGCATGCAGCAGCACCTGCACAATGAGGCGGTGCGGCGTGGCAGCATTTGTCGCGCTGTGCGCAACCTGCTGTGCGGCGGCGCGGCATCAGGGCGTGCTGCACCTGCCAGGCGCCCAGCCAAACCCCGAGCCGCCAAGCTATCCAGCTTCCTTTGAGGCATGCCCTGCTCTGCACCTCTCCGCAGCGATGCGCTCAAGCTTAACTTTGCTGGAGAGAACCAACCGGTTTGCATACACAAAGTGTGCGGCCACTGCCTGATGCCAGGACCCATAGGCAGCCTGCGTGACTGGGTGAGCATGCGTTTGGCCGCTGCCGTTGCAGCTGCTCCTAACGTGTGGTGTTCCGTAGGTTGCATACAACTTCACCTTGCCGTACGAGGCCAATGTGCAAAGGGATGGCTTGACATACCCGGTCCACGTTTGGAAGGACGCCGACGCTGGCCTGATGCGCACAGACACCTACGGAGGCGTCAACCAGCTGTATCTCTTGAAGGTGTGCACAGATTGCTCCTCCTGCGCTCCTCGCCAGCTTTTGTTTGGCGGTCACACTGCGCTATGTCCCGAGGGTCTGAAGCTGGAGCAGCGTCAGCGCCTGCTGTATGCACCGTGTTGTCTGACGTCCAGTGCTGATGCCATCGTCTTCTCCTCTGCGTTCCTCTTTGGTGGGTCTGTGCTACGCTTGACGGCGACTGTTGGACGTGTCGCAAAGGTCACTCTGTTGCTTGCCCCTGCAACGCACTGCTTGGCGAATGGCGCTCATTTTCACACCTTGGGTGCCTTTCTATGAAAGGAAGCAAGGTGTTAGAGTGTTGCAACAGCTCTCCACAGAGGGAGTGGCTTACTGCCGCACCCCTATTTGCAGGGGACAGAGCTGGAAGTTTACCCTCGCGTGGACAAACACGTGTGCCGGCAGTATGACGATGACGACGATGCAGAGCCGTCCCCGCTGGAAGCGCCGGTGCGCTGTCCTCATCCTGCTACCTGCTTGCACCACCAGGTCGGGGCACACCACTGTTTGTGCTGCTGTGCTGCCTAAGACACTCGTCATATAAAGTGAGCGTCCAACTCTCCTGTGGCGCATGCTGCATATTTTGAGCTGGCGCGTCAATGCAGGCTCTTGCGCAGGTATTTGCCCTGTGTTGTGCAAGAAAAGACGCAGCGTGTATATGTCATGCTTGCCGCATGCCACATTGGCTGAGGCGCTCTGCTGAGCCAGCCCGAGTGGTCACTGGTCGCAGATCTTGCCGGACATCTCCGGGTGGCAGTTCTCTGGCGAGGAGGAGGTGCGGGGCCAGAAGGCCAACGTGTGGGTGTTTGAGCAGAGGTGCGCCCCCAGAATTGGTGCACTCCTGTCTTTGCAGAGCATGCACATGCTCCGGAGGCGTCTCAAATGCATCTGTCCTGGCCAGTGCGCGATGTTGGATGCTCTGAGAGGCACAGCATGCATGAGCCTGCGTCGGCGCATGGCTGCAAATCCGCACTTGCCTTATGAGCCCCTGTGTCGAGCAGGGCCGGCGCATCCACTTGCTGCCTTGAGGCAAAAGGCATGAATCATGGACATGCCGATGTTTCCCGGCTGTGTTATATTGCTGCTGCATGCTGTCTGACCGCCGATGCCGGGCCCCGCAGCCATGGCGTGAAGCTGACGCGCTATGCGTTCCACGCGTCCGCGGAGGACGGGGCGCCGCTGCGGCTGGCGATGCACGGGCAGGACCTGTTCAGGCGCGCCTGTGCCCTGTGCCCTATCCCTGTATACCCTAGCGTCCGCACCACACCGCTGATGGACGTGCAGTGTGTTGAGACGCTGCTCACGACACAAGACCAATCGTGGACAGGTAAAATCTCGAGCCTTCATATAGCTTTGCATGATTCACGCCCAAGGCTCTGCTTCAACGTCCTTGGTTGTTCGCCACCAGCAACTCCCCTGGGGCACAATGATTGGCGTGTTTGCGCTTAGCACTCAGGGGCTTTTAGCTGTGCTGTGTTGCAGTCCAAGTGGCCTGACTCGCAGTCCCTGCATACCGCAGCGGGTCCCACTTTGACAAGTACGTCGCCGAGTACTACTTCTACAAGCCTGGCGCGCCGGACTCGTCTGCCTTCGACCCGCCGCCGGCATGCGCGGGCGTGAAGGCCGAGAGCGCGCCGCGCCCGCGCCCGCGCGCTTTTGAGCTGCGCATGGCCGCGCTCGTGCCCAGCACCGCCCGCGCGGGCACGCCTCGCCTCCTGCCCCGCTGCGCCCATCTGAGGCTGTGTGCCCATCTGTATCTGTGTCTCAAAGTGTATCTGTGTGTCTGCGAGTGATATTCCAGAAAGCCCAAGGCTCCTGACTGGCGGCTCTGCCATGTCCGCGCAGGGCCGGCGGTCGACCCGGTGTACTCTGCCTGGGCGGCGCAGCACAGCCGCGCGCCGGCCGCGCCCGCCGTCGCAGCGCGCCGCCGCGCCGCCTTCCACCAGAACCGCGCCGCCATCCAGGCCTGGAACGCGGGCGGCCACGCGCACAACCAGACGCTCAACCGCTTCGCGGACTGGACGCAGGCGCGCCCGGACGCCGCGCAGGGCGCAGACCCCCTGCTGGCTGGCGTGGTTGGGCATGTGGTGTGCGTGCTGCGGCTTTTGCTGCAGCGCGAGAGTGACAGCGGTCTTCGCAGATAACAATGAACCAGGTCGTTGACCTGCGTCTACCCTGATTCTGCATTGCGTGACTTACTGGCCATGCTGACACATGCGATGGGATATGCAGGAGGAGTACCGGACAGTGATGTTGCCGCGCCGGAAGAGCGGGGGCCTGTCCAGCAGCCGCCGCCGCGAGCGCCGCGACCACTCTGCCGAGGTGCGAGACCTGGCCATTCACTTGTGGCACATGTGTTCATGCCTACTGCCGCACGACGCATGGCCACTGGCGTGGCCGCTTGCATCAGAACTGTCACAGGGACTGTTCGTTGCTCTATAGATACTCTGAAAGCAGGGCCCGTGACCTGTCGCACACAAAGTCCCTGGTATCTACCTGTGTGCGGCACAGCAGCGGAGCATGCTCCATGAAGGCAGGCGTCCTGCTGCGGGGGACCTCGATGCCCGCGCGCGCGCCGCGCGCAGGTGCCCTACGAGCCGCTGGCGCGCGCGGGCCGCCTGCCGACCGCGGTGAGCTGGCGCGGCACTGCTGCGGACGGCATCGTCAAGGACCAGGCCGCCTGCGGCAGCTGCTGGGCGTTCGGCATGACGGGCGCCATCCACGCCGCGCACTTCATGGCCACGGGTGCGCGGCCCCGGACCCAGCCTGTGTGCTGAGCGTCTGAATGCCAGCCTGTGTGCTGGCTGCAGCAGTGCCTCTGGGCCCCACCCACGCGTATGGGTGTCTGTGCCCAAAGGCGCTCGCCCGAGCAGATGTTGCCCCTCTCGTGAGCATGCTGCCGAGCAGTGACTGTGTCGCAGAGCGCACTGTGAGGGCATGCCGGGTGTGATGTTGAACGTTACAGGCAGGCGGGCTGAGTCTGCGTGCGCGCGCGGGCTGCCGCAGGCAAGACGCGCAAGTTCTCGGAGCAGCAGGTGATGGACTGCTCCTGGCGCGACGGCAACGAGGCGTGCGATGGCGGCGATTACGACACCGCCATTGACTATCTCGTGACCGTGCGCCCCGCCCGCCCAGGCGGCCCCGGCGTGCGGCGCCGCCGCTTGTGAGGCAGCCTCTGCCGGCAATTCAGGCATGAATGCTGCAGTGCAGGGGAGTTTGTGAGGCGTGGTGCCGTCGTAGTTGGTTCTCAAGCACCCTACTACGCGCTAAATGGCGCAGCGGAGGTCTGCAGCGGCGGAGCCTGCAGGACGCAGTTGAAGTGTGTGCGGCATGCCGCGGCGGTGGGTTGCAGCGGCGCAGTCTGCGGCATGCGGCTGACCTGTGCTCGGACGGCGCGGCAGATTGGGGGCCTGGCGCGCGAGGATGATTATGAGTACCTGGGTCAGGACGGCTTCTGCCGCGACCGCAAGCACGGCGGCGACGCCGACGCCGCGCTGACCCAGCTGAAGGTGCGCTGAAATGAGCGCTTGCTCTCCACTGCGCCACTCCTGCCGCTGGGCCGGTGGCCTGCGCGCTGCGCTCGGATGCACTCATGAGCATTGCGGAGCCGCGCTGTGTGAGAGCGCAGCTGCTCACAGCGGCCCATGCTCCGTGCGCAGCGCAAGGGAGGCTTTGCTAGTCCCATCGGCTGCCGTGCGCAGGGGTACGCGATGCTGTCGGAGGGCGACGCGGGCGCGGTGATGGAGGCGCTGTACTCGCGCGGGCCGCTCGCCGTCTCGCTGGACGCCAGCCATGACTCCTTCCGCTTCTACGCGAGCGGTGCGCCCGGGGAGAGGCCCCCTGCTCGTGCTCGCGAGGCCTCTGGCGAGACGTCGCTGGTCCTCGCCGCAGCATGCCAGACAGAGCTGTGTGTGCCTTCGTGTATGCATTGCCGCACCGCCACTAGCTTCACGCAACTGTCGCGGCCGGCAGCTGGGAGACGGTGGCCCCCCGTAGGCGCGCGTCCTCGCCGTGGCAGCGGGATTGGCAGCCCAGACGAACAGCGAATGCCCAGCAGGCGCCCTTCTCCGCACTTGCCTGCATGCCCTCGGCAGGTGAAGAGCTCGTCACCCAGTGCATAGCTTCTGACGGGCAGCACAGCTCCAGCTGGGAGTGCGCCACCAGTGCGCGCCACCAATATCGCCGCGCGCCGCGCCAGGCGTGTACGACGAGCCGGCCTGCTCCGAGACGGAGCTCGACCACGCGGTCATGCTGGTCGGCTACGGCACCGACGCGGCGTCCGGCAAGGACTACTGGCTCATCAAGGCGCGCCGGCGGCCCGCCTGCTGCCTGCGCTGACGGGCGGCTGTGTGTTGACAGAGTGCCTTGCCAGCTGCCTGCTGCACGGAAAGCCTGAAAGCGGCTGGCACACTATGTCTGCTGATATTTGCAGTCGGGGCTCACTTAGACATCGTTTGTTTGTGATGACAACCACCCTATGTCCTTATAGAGGCAACTTAAACTTTTGGTTACACGTGCACAGAGTTGACGTCGGGTGTGCGCGACGATGCGCAGAACTCCTGGAGCACGTACTGGGGCGACAAGGGGTACGTCAAGGTGTCGCGTGAGCACGGGTGCGGCATCACGACGAGCGCCATGTATGCGATCATGGGACGCCACGAGCGCGAGGTCAACGCATCGTCCGCTGCCGCGCCCGCGCCCGCCGACCCTGCGCCCGCCTGAGCCTGTGGCAGCTGGAACGCATCCCAGGCGCTGCCTGGCCGGCGGGCTGCAGGTTCAAGCGGGGGGCGGCCGCCTGCAGGCATTGGCATGCCTCACACGCGCTTCTGTGCACCACCTCACGGCCGGCGCACCCTGCAGCCTGCATGCGCGGGGACGCCTGCACCTCGTGCGCGCTGTAGGTGGCGGGGGTGGCGACAGCTGTAGCCCTGCTCCGCCAGAGGGCAGTGCCCGACCTTAAAGGAAGGGCTGTACGTGATAGAACTTTAGCAACGCTGTGCTCAAGTGGGCGTCACTGTAACAGTACTCTCCGAGTTAGTGACCCAGTGTGAGCTTGTTAGCACAGGATGTCCACCTGTTGCGCTGTGCGACAGCCAGGCTGCGCGTCTGGCGCGTCCCACTGGGTGTCCTCAGGTTTCGCTGGCTGTGTAGGTCCTGGATGGTGCTGCTGCGTCGTGGGTTGCAGAGTGGTGCAGGGGTCAACCGTGAAAGGGTCATGTATCCCAGTATGCTGGCGAGGTGGAGGTAGGCCTATTCTGAAGCACTGCTGGGCACTTGCCGGTCGTATATGGTGCTGCGCGTGCATGCGCGTGCCTGTTGATATATTTGTACCATATGGTCACCATTGGCGGGGATGGCCCAGAAATGACACCTGCACTGCAGTAGACTTTAGTAAAGGACTTATTTTGTCCTCGAGGTCGCATAATATATTCTCCTAAGTGCCACCGTTTGTTGAGCTCCTGTCAACATGAACGTATCCTCCGTGTCAGATCTTCCAGGAGCAACGCAAGGCAGGGCGGGCATGCATCAGTGAACGGAACACTTATTGCGCTTCTGCCACAGTCACAAGCGAAGCACACTCTATTGGTCTAGTTAGTAACCAAAATCAGCAACAGAAAGCAAATCAGGCTCACATACCCGTCTACATAATATACATGTTACATGACTTGCCATTCTTACTGGCCAGCAGTGTTGGCCTGGCATACTACCGTCACTGCGCATAAGCGGACTACACCATGCAGCTCCGTGAAATGTCACGGTGATAAAAAGGGTTTATCACCATATCACACACACATACAAGTGCAGAGATTCATCAAGACGCTGTTCAACCAAGCTTCCCAGCACGGTCCAGCAAGAGTCCAAACACATATTGTTTGCAAAGATAAATCAAACACCACTATTGAAGTGTGATGCCCTAATCAATCCAAAAAGAAAGGTACCTTGTACCTTGTGTTGCCCAGCCACAACGCTCCAGGCAGCAGGGAGCTACAGGCAGTCACGCCGCAGAGCGCATGACAACAAGTGCATGGAGCAGCGTCTATATCTTACACTAGCGTGTTCAGCACACCCTTGCTGGTGCGTGCTGGCAGCGTTGCCGCGCACGCCTATGCACGCTTGCGCGCGGTGCCGTAGATGACGGGCAGCAGCATAGACTCCGTCACGCCGAGCACAGTCACAGAGTCAAAGGCGCCGTTCAGCGCGTCCAGCGTGGGCCGGTCCAGGTGACACCCACCAGTGAAGACCTGGCGCCGCACACTCTAGGTGGAACACAGTCCTCACCCGCATAGGCAAAGACAAACAGCCAATTCCTTTCAAGCAGTACCATTACACGGGTGTGTGTTGGGCAGGCATCTGAGGCATGTCCCGGGAGCTGCAAGGAGGTCAAAGCAACGCCACGCTATACAGCACACATGCCGTCCGCATAGCAGGGGGCGTGACAGCTGATAATATCATGATCGCTGTGGCCAAAAGTGCCTATCTATTTTCAAGCAGGACCGCGCCACCACACCTTCCAGGTGGGTGTGACGGACTGCTGCACCCAGAGCTTCCAGCTGCGGGCGTGCGCGCCCGCGGCGGGTGGCTCTGTAGCTGCTGCCTTGCCTCCGCTCCTGCAAAGCCAGCCAAGCGATTTGCTCGGCATGCCTACCTGTGCGCTGTCACGCACATCACAACGCAAGCCTCCCTCTGGAGCTGCCTGGTGATCATGCACTCCGCAACCCTCTCACCTCCCGCCCTGCGCGCTGTTCGCTGACCGGCAGGCGCGTGCCATACAGGCAGCTCAAAAGCCGGGCCCTGGCCGTGCCTGCTCAGCAGGTGCGCCGCGCGCTGCTGCTGCCCGTCGGCGACATGCTCCAGGAACAGCAGCACGCCGCCGGGCTTGAGCCAGCGGTACAGCTCGCACGCGCTCTCGCGCACGTCGTCGACCGAGCACAGCACGAGCGACGACACCGCGGCGTCAAAGCCGGCCGCGGGCAGGCCGGACGTGCTGGCTATGATCTCAAAGCTGGGCGCCGCGCCGGCCTTGGACGCCGTGCCGCCGATGGACACATCCCCGCTCTCTACAAGCCCTGCGTGTCGGGAGCCAGGCTCACAATTGAGGACAGAGAGCATGACAGGTATGCAATGCGAGAGCGGCTGCATGTTCGAAGTGTTATTAAACAACCCCCTTGGTTAGATAACGGCATGCAAGGGTCCCGCACATGTCACGTATGTAGCATGACTGGGCAGCACGGACAGCTGCGGAAGACTGCATTACACTGCTTTGCATACTTCTCACCATTGTCGCAGGGCCTCTGGTACATAAACATCTGGAGCTCTGCTGCACAGAAACTGCCGAGCTGGTCTGCGAGGGCCGCAGCGCACCAGCCTGGAGGGCATTCTCGCGCAACTTGCCGTGCATTGCCTGGTTTGGCTCGAAAAACACATATTTTTGGATGCGGCTGTCCTCGATCGCGCTGCGCACGTACGGCAGCGTGCTGCCGTGCCCCGGCCCGATCTCCAGAACGGTGCCTGCAAGCTAGCATGCGCGCGTCACAGGCGAGCTGCTCTGCTGTTACTGTTTCCAGACTGTCACCGCCTGATTCTCGCCTTTGGTCCCGCCACTCTGTTCCAGCGCACAGTGGACGTATGCTGAGCCCGCTGAAGGTATACGAGCACATCCAGTACATCACGTTGTGCCAAAGTACGCAAACAGTGCATAGGCGTGCGCGCGCCTGACAGCGGCGCCGCAGCAAACAGCTTCTGCTTGGCCTCGCCAAAAGTCTTGTCGGTGCGCGGGCCCAGCAGGTTCCACAGGCTGTTGAACCAGACGTCGCCCCAGCTCACCTCCGGCTGCGCGCGTACAGCTCGCTGAACGCCGTGCGGCCCTGCCAGATTCCGTGGCAGGAGTCCATGCGGCACAGCTGAATCGCGTGTTTGTGATCCACGTTGCTCCCCGTTGCTTGTCGCAGACCGAAAGCAACAAAAGTTATGACCTGCATCTCTGTGTTGGGGTGAGTTTGCTCAAACAAAATGTTTACCTATCCAAGGGGTGCTGATGCCAGCCAATCTACAGGCCGCTTCGACGTGCCCGACACCCAGACAGAGTCACACGCAAGCATTTTCCATGACAATGGTTGACGTTGACAAGGTCAGGCGAGCATGCCTTGACCAAAGAGACAGCCCCTTACCAGCTGGCTAGCAACAGCAAGCCTGCACCTGACCCTCCTTTGAAGGCGCGGACGCCAACGGCAGCTCTGCCGCCTGAGCGATCGGCGCCGCCAGGTGCGCGAGGATGCCGAGCGTGGAGCCCAGCGCGCCGCCGCCCAGCAGCGGCCAGAGTGAGGGCCCCGCCGCGGCCGCCGCCGCTGCAGCGCCCAGGCCCGCGCCCACCTGCCCACGCAGCCAAAAGCGCACTCACATGCCCTGAGACATGAAGCACGCGTCCCATCGGTGCGGTCCTCGCAGGCCACAGCTGCTGGCAGCTGTTTGCTTCACTGCGTCACTGAGCTCAGTGCTTGCTTGGTGCAGTGGGTCTTGGTAACAAGACCACCAGGTGCCACGGCGGCGGTGCCTGACACCGTGTAGCTGTCTGCTCATAGTGATCACTCCTGACTGAAAGTGCTGGCGTGGTGAGTAAGGCAACAACAGCAGCGTTGCATACCTCAGCGCGTGCGCAGCTGAGCAAGTACGGAGTGCAAAGGAAGGTGCAAGCAACCCACCCCAGAGAACACGTCCACCCGGTTCTGGCTCGCGTTGTGGTGGAGCTTGTACACGCGCTCCTCGATGGCCTCCTGGTTCATACCCTCGCTGGCAACCCGCCCGACTCCAAGGGCCCCTGCCGAGTTCGCGCAGAGCTCGCTCACAGGTCACAGTGCGCACTGGCTGGCACCCCTAGACCTCAGTGTCACGTGTGGAATCAGACATTGTGCCCAGCACGAACGCCTACACAAACAGGTTGCTACTTGGGCGCGAAGTGAAGTGGCGCGCACACGGCACCGCGACCATCCCGAACGTTTGCAGCAAAACGTGTGAAGCTGTGGTCACGCGCTGTCAACACTGGGACAACCATGACAGCTGTAGCAGTCGCGTGCGGCGTGTGATGTGTCAAACGCCCGCGGCAGTAGCGCACCTGCCAGAGCTGTGCCCGCACAGGCGCTTACACCAAGCGCTTTCAGAAGCGGGCGCATGACGGAGCTCCGAGTCCGCAAGCGATATGCTATGATAGGGCACACGAGCGCTGCGCCAAGGATTGAACCGGCGTCCCAGCCCCTGTGGAGGACGTGAACGCCAAGAAGGTAGCCTGCGTTTCAACAGCACAGATCAGGAGTAGTGCTTTGATAAAGTCGGGCAGTTCAACCAGTGCTGCAAGGCCCACCTTTGCCCTGGGGGTCAAAGTCTGGCGCGTCAGTCGGTGCGTGCGACATGAAGGTTAGGCATGTATATCCTCTCACAGGTAGAGAGCGGGCTGTTGAGTAAAGCAGGTGCAAGTTAGTTGAGTGTGATGATAGCCTCATCAGCAGGGTCAGGTGTAACATGTGCACAGGGGACCCTCCTCTGACTCACCCTGAGTCAGAAAAACTGGGCCAGGGAGCGGCCGTTCTGCGCAGGCTTCTGCACGGGGTAACACTCTCCAGGGACTGCACAGCCATTGGAGCCTGGGCCAGGGCTGTAGGAACATGCCCAGCATTGTCCTCCTGCATGCAACCAAGGTCCAGAGGGTTGGGTGGGGTAGGGGGGAGGGCATGCATGCAACATATGTTGCCTATGTGTCTAAACTTTATACACATACACACTTTAGACTCTAAAAAGTGTCTGTGACGCACAGTACAGACACCTTGCACTGTCTCCCAAGTCCTGCGCTGCGTGTCAGTGCAGTGATCTGATCGGCGGTCTGATTCGAGGCTGGGCACGCATGCAAGCTATCAGCTGACTTGCCAGCTGAGGCCAACGGGGTAGTAAGTCTATGCTGAATGGAGGAGTGCATGAGGATGGCTGAGGCTTTGCTCTCGTCTTGCTGACCTGGGTACCTCGCCTGATACTGTTGAGAGCAGCGATGGTGCACAAGCCGTGTCGATAGATTATGGGGTGATGTGCAGGCCCAGCGAGGCTAATGAGCCAGCCAGCTCTTGTTCTGGTGGCCACGTTGTGTGATGCATAGACATACATGCAGGCACTGCCATGCATGCTCCCTCTTCCCACACCTAGTGCTAGCAAACAAGTGCACTTTGTGTGATGCATTGTTTCACAAGCAGGCACTGCCATGCATGCTCTCTCTTCTCATAGGCTGATACGGTAGTGCTAGCAAACAAGATGTTTTGGTGGCCTTGTTGTGCGGTGCATTGACTTGCAAGCAGGCACCGCCATGCATGCTAATTCTTTCCATGGGCTGATACAGTAGTGCTAGCAAACAAGTGCGCAAGGTAACACGCACGAGCAGTCTGCATGGCAGCCCCCCAGGAGCACTGAGGCAGCAGCACCGGCCTTCCCGCGCTCCTATGTAGCGTTGCTTGGTGAGTCTATGCTGTCTTTGATTATGGCGATCATGTCAGTCACGCTCTTGTATGAGCGCCTCCCGCTCACCCACCAGTCCACCCAAAAGAACCACCATGAGATTGCCTCATAGGCGCGCTGCTTCTGCAGCACGCTGCCGTCTGCCAGCAGCTCCTGCGGCGCGCACGAGAGGTCTTGAGCAAGGTTGACAGCACAACAGACCTGGTGATACAGGCCTGATGCTGAGGCACACAGCTCATCTCGCAACTCACCTGTGCCATGGCTACATCTTCTTCGAGCTTGGTGATGCCCCCGCTTGACGACCTTGAGATCATGAACTGCGCCAGGGAGATGTACATCTGCAGTAGCTCCTTCTTATGGTCAAAGAGCACTTCTGCGCGGTACTGCTCGATCCACCTGTTGAGGAGAAAGAGAAAGATGGCAAAGGCTACATTGAAGCCTAGCACGGCGAGCCACACGTAAACACTCTCCATGGAGTGCTCAGTCGTTTGGTGCCCGTGTGGAAAGCTGCTAAGGAAGGATCGGGAGACTTGGTCTCGACCCAAGCCCTGCCCTAAGTAGGGTTGCCAGAGTCGCCAGCTAGGTTATTTGCGCATCAACACGGTAAGTGCTTTGCAATGTGCACAGGATCATGTATCCTGCAGTTGTTCCTCCGCTATCGCCAAGAAACACGGTGCAGCCCAGCGTCTGTTCTCGCCTTTGCCGCGCCCTCCTGAACACTCGAACAAACTCTGCACGCATGCCAGCCATCTGAAACCGGTGCTATCAGCATATTAGGGCCGCTGCGGGCGGCAGCCCGTCCGCCTGCCCCAGAAGCTTGCTTGTCCGTCTCCAGCGCACCCCAGCTGTGGGTCATGCACGGTGGCACACATGTCTCCCCGTTCACGCGCTGCTCATGCATGTTTCTGCTGAAGCCCTTGCCCAGGCTCCAGTGGCTGTGTGCTGCACGACCGGCGCTTAGACGAGAGCGTGGAGCTGGCAACCGCAAGCCTTGGAGAACAGCTTGAAGCTTCTCCTTTGGGCTGTGCAGGGCGCTGAGAAGGCCCGCGCGGCGACGAGGCTGTACAGTAGCAATGAGGCTGCATCAGTGTCACAGCAGCGGCGGCATGATTGCATCGGCATGCTGTGATGCTGCCGCAGGAGCAGGTGAAGGAAGGGCTAAGCAGTATTCGGCCCCTCCATGCAACACATCTCTATCACGGTCCGTGGAAGTCCGGCGCGTCCACAAAAGTCACTGCAGAGCCAAGCATACTGTCAGCAGCTACGATGGCCATTGCCTTGCAAACATGCTTGACGGGGGTCTAAAGACTATCCATGTGCAAACCTATATCCCACGACTTGATGGACGATAAGAGGTGCATGCCATGCAGCCTGTCCGGGAGAACTTGGTCCACGCAAACTACAGGAATCAGCGACACGGTGGCATGGCATGCGCGGGCGCACCAGCGCCGTCAGCCGGCGCGCACAGGAACTCGAGCAGCACCACCTCGTTGGGCCCGGAGCGCAGCAGGGGCCCTGGTACATACGTGGTCATTTACGGGCCAGTACCAGCCCAGGTTGACCGCGTTCATCCAGATAAGGCCCTGCCGCAACCGTGCTGCCCTCTGGTGCGCTCCTGGCATGTACGTCGCGCAGTGCTTCTATGATAGTGTATTGCCAATGAAGGCTGTGCATGCAAGCAAAGTATGCTTCTGCATGAGCCGGTGCAGTGCCCAGGCGACCAGGCGAGCGGGAGACAGACTCATGAGCGTGGTTGCCTCATGCGCAGATGCACGTACGAGGGTGCACCTTGCCCCACCCGCGCATGGCGAGAAAGGTGTCGGCTGGGTGTGTTCTGCCGGGCGCGTTGCCGTGCACGTGCAGCAACCCCCTGGCGACGCATGGCGCAAAGGTGACCCGCATGCATGCATGCACGCGTGTGCGCACTAGATGTGCTTTTGGAGAACATGCATGGCGGCCACGCACTGCAGCTAACACACGACCGCTTGCAGATCCAAGGCTGTTGGATTGCGGGTACACAATTCTCCAGAAAATGATCTGATTAAGCGTGTGTGCTTGCCTGTAGAAGATGGGCTCGTCCAGTGCCGTGCACGCGCGCACGGGTGCGCCGCTTGCAGGCGGCGGCTGCGAGCGGCCCGCCTCGCTCCCAGCGCGGAGGCTGCCCATCGGCTGCCGCCCTGTTGTGCTGCCACCGCGCGACCCTCTGGCATGATGCCGGAACCCTGTTAAATCCCGCCAACCCGCCACAGCCCGCTCCAAGGCTCCGAGCAGGCCCTGCCACGCCTGCACGGGACCTGGCGCGCGCTCGCGAGCGGCTTCGCGGGTCTGGACGGCCGCGTGACGACCCTGGGCGCCACTGCGACAGTGGCTATCAAGGCCGCGCGCTGAACTGCACGCGTCGCCGCCGTGCGCGGCGGCAAAGGGCACGGCGCTGATGTCGTCCAGCTCCAGCGTGTGCACCCGCCAGCCACGCAGCGCCCTCCCTGCGCGCGCCTGGCGAGAGTCGCGCAGACGCAAGCTATCCTACTGTTACGGGAAGTGCCATCCCGACCGTGCTTTGCTTGTAGCAGACCATGGACCACGCACTGCAATGATCAGGTGCGTTCAGGCCAGCTCCCTCCAGCAGTGATGCATAGGGTAGGATAGGGTATGCATTGCGACTACACATGAAAGCGGTGGCTCAGCGAGCCAGTAGAAGCAGGGGCGCGCGCCCCCGAGCGTGACGGCCCTGCCGACGAGGCCCTTGAAGTCGTAGGCGCAGCCCGCGCTGTTGCGACCCATCTCGTGCACCAGGACCAGCAGCGCGGCGCTCGCGTCGGCGGTGCAGGGCGCGCAGCCCACGCCAGGCCTGGCGCCGAGGCTGCAGCAGGCCGGCAGGCGCAGCGTGTGTGCCTTGCCGTGCTCCAGGCGCCCGATCAGGCGGCCGCCCACGTACACCTGCAGGGTCGGCGGCACAGATTGAGTAAAGGTTAGGGTCGCTCGACCTCACCATGCACGAGTTCGCCGAACATGTCAGGCTGGCCCCCGTGCGGCGCGCTGCTGCTTGCCCCTATGCGCGGGTGGAGCCTATAGGGTGTCAGGCTGCCCGTGGCCACGCGGAGCGCCACTTGAATGCGACCTGTATAAGTTCAGGTTAGGGGCAGGATCTTTGTCCCTGCCAGTGCACGTGGCCAAGTGTGCATGCACGCGTGAATGTTCAAACCTACCCCGGCAGCATCCGCAAATATTGCCAGGCAGGACGCAAATGCGGCTCGACATGGGTGCAAATGTGTACCCTGGACACCGCATTGTCAGCATCCCATGTCAAGCTCGCACGCACCTGCGCATAGTCGCGCACTGAGGCGCCCAGGTCCAGCAATCCCCCGTTGCTCAGCGCGCCGGCTAGCAGCTGCGTGGAGTAAGCGATGACGCCTCGCCTGCAAGCGCGCACGGCCGCTGTTAAAAGAGCTAGTGTGATCGATGTCGGTACTCTGCGCGGCCTGCCCAGACAGCAGACTCGCCCGACCCCATACGCCGGGGACGTGGCATGTACTCTGCAGCACACATGCACTTGCACAGCAGTGCACGGCGGCCTGTTGCAGGCTGAGCCAGGCGGCTCTCGCCAGCTTGCTGTCGCTGCCTGCCGCAGGTCACACTCCGTCACGGTCGTCCTCCGGCCCCGGCCAGGCAAGGGGTTTGTCGCTGGCCTCAGCGATGCTGGCGCTCCCGTCCACACACGGGCAGTCACAGGGCCACGATCCCTGGCGGGAGCCCGGCGCCACGCCCTGCCCCAGCGGGGCCGCGGGGCGCGCGCCGCTGGCCGTACGCTTCCATGCGCTCGGGTGTGCGGGCGGGGGCGCCGTCGCCGGGCGCCAGCACATGCAGCGCGCTCAGCAGCGGCACGCTCTGAATGAGCGCCACGCGCCCATACGGCGCCGCGGGGGGCTGCGGCGGCAGCGGCGGCGGCGTCGTCCCGGTGTGGGCCTCTATCACAGCGCGCACTGCCTGCGCCTCACGCGACGGGGCGCCTCATCATCAGCTGCCCACACCCGGGCAGAATAGCACTTGTCAGACCTTCGTGAAATAAGGCACCTTCAGCAAATGGGCCCTGTGGTTGAACGCTGCACGGATAATGACAGCCAAGCTGTGAGATGCCCAGGAATGCTCTCCTGCACAGGCGAGTGGATGCAAGCGGACGATAGGCATACAGTGCCGCTGGTGAGCAGCATGGGCGACGCTGAGCAACACCAGGCAGCCGGGCCGCGCGCCGCAAACTTGTCGGCGCCGCCGATGCCCGGCTGGCCCGTGCCGCCGGCCTCGCTGATGGGCGCGGAATAGTCGTAGCTGGTGATCTGCGGCAGGAAGTCGGTCTCATTTCCGCCGCTGCCTGCGCGAATGCACCGGATACCAGTATCGGCAGCTGACACCGCTGAGTCTCAGTCCCCTTCATTGTGCGCCCATCTGTCGTGGTGCGCTCGCAAGGGCGGCGGCGATGCTGCTGCATGCCGAGCGAGCGATTCGCACGTAGCGGCGCTGGCTTGGCACCAGGCCGTGGCGGCCTGGCTGCAACCTAATGTACAGTGAAGGTTGCGCATGCGGCCGCCGCGAGGGCGCAGGCAGCCCTCTTTTGGCTGCCGGCCCTGCTCCCCAAGCAGAAGAGGAGGCCTCTGTGCGGCGCGCCTGGCCAGGCGAACGAGCTGCCCCCGTGCGCCATGTACAGGTTCACCGAGCCGATGCCGTTGCCGTACTGCGCCCGCCGCCACGGTCAGTCCCTGGTAGGGTTCAGGTAGGGCGCAGCGCGCGTAGTGCCTCGCAGGCGCAGCCAGCCCGCGCGCGCCGGGCGCGCGCCGGGCAGCGCGCGGGGGGCCACCTCGAGGACGGCGCGCAGGCCGGCGGCGAGCTCCGCCGCGCTCGTGTTGGCCATGCCCTCGCCCCAGTGCGTGATCCAACCCGTGTAGAGCTCGCTGCAGAACGGCGGCGACCCGCCCGGCGGGTTGAGCGCGCGCTGGGCGGCAAAGGCGGCCGCGGCGTCCGCGCCGGGGCCAAAGTCCACAACCCTGCAGACCCAAAACTTGTCGCGATTTCGACCGCTGCGATCCAGGCGCTGGCTAATGCGTACATGCGCGTGCATGTGGGCGCCCGCCGCCGCGCACGTGAGCACCTCGTCGCCGGGCAGGCTGCCCAGGCGCGCGATGTCGGGCGGGTCGGTTGTGAACAGGGTCACGCCGCCGCCCAGCTGCTGCCGCGCGGTGCGCAGCAGGTGGCGCAGGTAGGCCTGGTCCGAGCCGCAGTAGCCGTACTCGTTCTCGACCTGAGCAGGATTAGGGTAGGCTCAGGCCGAGCCGCAGCCGCCGCGCTCATTCTTCACCTGGGCGGCTCAGGCGAGAGGCGGCACAGCGGCGCGCCGGCAGGCAGCCTCGGCGTCGTCCTGCACCATGCATGCACGGGCAAATGATGTCCCGCCTGAACGCGCACTGATCGCGGATGGGTCCACAACAGCCGGTGTGTCGCTGAGGCCTGCAGGCGCCGCTTCTGGAGCCCTCAAGGTTCAGGGGAGCCTGAGAGGAACGGCTTGAGCGCCGGCCATCACCTGGTGTTTCAAGCCCCAAGCAGAGCGACCCTGTGAATGGGCCAGGCAGGCCAGGGCCTCGCCTGCACCAGGATGACGGGCCCGCCGCGCTCGTGGGTCAGCGGCGCGATGCGCGGCAGCAGCTGCCGCCACCAGGCGTCCACCAGGCTCAGGAAGCGCGGGTCCGAGCTGCGCAGCTGCATCCCGCCGCCGCCAGCGACCTGCGCAGGGGCGGCGGGTCTCTGTTGGCACCTTGCATGCGGCGCCCGCCCAGCATCCAATCGACTTGCGCCAGAGGTACAGCAGAGTGTTTTTTGCAAGCTCGCGCATTTCATCGCACACTCGCACCGCATGATGCATGCTGTCGAGCCTGGCACTGCCTGGTGGGGCGCTTTTTACGCGCTCCTCCTTGCAACCCCCGGATGCTAGCCAAGCGCACGGCCAGGGACGTGCGGTCGGACAGAGGGCCAGGTTAGGGTTAACCCCATAACCCTAAGCGCGCCTGCGGGTCCGCCAGCCATGAGGGTAGGCCGCCAAAGTCGAACTCAGCCGCTGCGCAACCCATGCGTGTCAGGACTATGTGATGATGGTGAAGGCCCTTCGGGTGACTATAAACATATGCTGACATTTGAAGCTGAGTCTGTCAGCAGCCCGTGTTGCCAGAATGAGCACCGCACGTGCCGACTAGCTGTGGAGCTGAAGCGTCACTGGCCAGCGCTCCTGGCCTCTTTGCTACGCGGGGAAGAAACAAGCTCAACAATTTCTGGCAGATCATTACTGCTTCCGGGTTACAAAAAAGTACAGGGCACTGTCAGGCGCGTGGCTGGCTCTTGTATCAAGCGAGCGCGCCTATGAAGGGCCCAGGGCGCAGCACGACGGTCAGGTTCAGGGCGTGTGCGGTGCGCAAGAACGCGCAGACGTCTGCCTGGCCGTCCCATACAAACCTGCCCGGCCGTGGCTCGTGCAGCGCCCAGGGCACGTACGTCTGCTCGCGAAAGGCGGGGAAGATGAGTCATCTTGCTCTATAGCTAGGTTGTGGCATCGGCCTTGTGAAAGTGCTTGGCTGCTTGTCAGACACCTGTGGTGTGTGACCTGACAGAAGTACAAGGTACGAGCCACAAAGTGCACCTGGATGGTGTTCAGGCCCAGCGAAAGCCCGCGCCGCAGGCGGTCTTCCCAGTACGCTGGGTGTATCCGCCAATAGTGGAAGCTGCGGTGGCACACCAGCACAAAGTTGTGTGCAAGGCATTGGACAGTTGCCCCGTGGCGCTTGTGCTCTAAATGGGCAAGTGCATGATGGCCAACATGAATCACACCAGAAGTCTGCCAGACTGTCACACTACCTGCCAGAAATGATTTGGAAGCCTTGCCCATCTTTCACGAACGTGTCGTCATGGATGCCAAAGGATGCGCTCTTGCTCTGCGCTGCTCGCCCGGCCACGCTCAGTAGCAGCACCAGCACTGCGCACAGCCAAGCCATGCGCATCGTTCGCGCTCTCCCCATCACTTCTCCCTCTCGTGCATGGGCAACGAAGACCTTCCATGGAAGGCCCTGGCCAGGTCTTCCTTGCCAGCGCATACTTGCTGCGCAAGGCCCAGCAAGTCGATCGTGCCACAAGACATACACACAGGAGGTTACTGCAGGTATAACGCGAGGTCGCACCGTCGAGTGCAATGTTGCCGGGCGGCTTGTTGTCCAAGGGGGTCGCTACAGCCTTTGTGTAAGCAGCGCCAGGCTATGACTGGCGGGCAGCTCCCAAGCTGAGAAACACCGGCCCCTCAGCCCCTCAGCTTTCCCCGCACCCACTGTCCCCACCGCTGGAGCGCGCGAGCTCCAGTAGCAGGTCGCCATGGAACGAGTCGCGGTCGGCGAGCCCGGCCCGCAGCGCCAATCTGACAGGGCCGCGCCGCCGGCCGGCGCGGAAGGCCCGGCGCTGCCGGACGGCGCTGAGGCCAGGACAGAGGCAGCCTCGGACAGGAAGCGGTTCCTCATCGGCACCGCCATCTCCGTGTATCAGAACTCTGGCGACCCGGCCAGCCAGTGGGACCACTTCCAGGACCGCCGCGTTCTGTGCGGGCTGATGCCCGCCATCATGAACGGCGACCGCGTCGGGAAGTCGACCAACTTCTGGGACAGGCGCGGCAGCGTCCCGCACCTTGGGGCGACCCTTGGGCGTCGCGCCTGGAGGGCTCTGCTGGCGCAAAGCCACAATGCTGCTGAAAGGGCTGTGTCGCGTGCTCAAGCACCAGCCCGCTCCAACAGCGCGTGTGCTGCCCCTCCGTGGGTTCAACGTGTGCTGCTTGCGAAAGAAACTGCCTCTCCCCAACAAATACGCACGAGGGTTACCCACGGCTGCCGCGTGACCTGGGCAGCGCTCAAGCTCACGCTGCTGGCCCCAGTGTGAGTTGCCACTCAGTCCTACAGCTATGAGGAGGACCTGCGGCTTGCGCGGCACCAAGGCTGCAGCGAAGTGCACTCCAAACTGGCTGCCCATTGTGAAAGCCCCTCTTGCAAACATGCAGGTACGAGGAGGACCTGCGGCTCGCGCACAACCTGGGCAGCAACGCATTCCGCCTCTCGCTAGAGTGGAGCCGCGTGGAGCCGCGGCGCGGCGAGATCTGCGCGCCGGCCCTGCAGCGCTTCCACAACATCCTGGACTGCTGCATCAGGCGAGGCTGCCTTCTTGCAATAGCAGAGCCTGAGGGATTTCATCCCCATATCATGCATGTCTGCCTGCCGCAAGACATGCACATCTCAACGCCACATAGAAGCGCACTGCCATCTACGAATGCAATCGGCATGCCAAAGCATGCGGAGTCATCATTTTACGCAGTCTCCCGACTGGCCCTTCCCTCCCTTGTGAATGTGAGGGCTAGGAAGCAGCACTGCATGCCGCGACCAATCAGCGCCTCCCGCCCCTCCGCAGCTGCAGCCACCGCCTGTTCACCAGCGCTGGCATTCAGTTGCGCCACATGCTGCAGCTGCGGCTGCTGCTGCTGCTGCGGCGGCTGCGGCTGCCCAGTCACTGGCACCGACGCTGCAGCGCCCTCAGCCGCACCGGCAGTGGCGCTCAAAGGCGCCTGCTCCGATGCCGCTGCAGAGCCCTCAGGGGCAGGCAGCTGTTCCTGCTGCAGCTGCTGCTGGGCTTGCTCCTGCGCCTGCCGCTGCTGCTTCTGCCCGGTCATAAGTGCAGACGTCGCGGCGCCATCCGCTGCGGTGGCAGCCACGGGCGCCTGCTGCGCTGCAGCTGCCAGCGACCCGCTCGGGCCAAGTTGCGACATCTCCATCTCGTGCATGTTCTCGGCGATCTTGGAACGCACGCTGCGACCCACCCAAACAGCACCTCCCTGGTAGCTTCACCTCCGCTAACTAGCACAGCACTGGCTGGCAGTCTGTCACAGCGTGTGTCGCTTACCCTCCTGCAGACTAGCCTCGTTCCACCATGCCTATACATCACATGCTTTTGCCGCGCACACATTCTGCACAGCAGCACATATACAGCAGCTGCTCTGCAATTAAACGTGAGAGCATCTCTCCCCAGGGTGTTAAAGTACAGGAGTATGAATCTTACTTCCAGAAATGGGTTTTCTGCTCGTGCGGTGCCTGGCACGATGTGGGGCGCACAAGATGGAGTGCGGATCGTCCTGCTCCGTCCAGGTCCGCCAGCGGCGCATGCGCAGCGAGGAGATGAGTATGAGTCCGATGCCTACCTGCACACGACGCAAATGACATGTTCAGACTGCCGGTCGAAAGATAAAAACCCAGCCATGATATACTGGTGGATCGCTTTACAGGTCCAGAGAACTGACAGCGGAGCAGGCAGTTGTGTTCGCAGCATAACTCACCACTATGTGGCACAGCGCCATGACGAAGATGAAGATGTGGACCTGCATGCCGGTCACAGGTGTGTCAGTTCTTGAACACCTTTCCACGCATGGCACTCTATCACCAGTGAGTCGTGATCCATCTGAACGCTGAGCGCACGATACTGGCGTAGTCTTCCACACAACCTATCTTTCTCCCTACATGTGCTAGAAGACATGCAACAAGTCACCAGGTCACCTGCACAAAACATGCACAGGACAGAGACCCGGGGAATTGTGCACTTATATGGCTGTAGCATGGCTCTACTGGGGTATGACCTGGTGCAGCGCGTTTTGGCCAATAGCAGGGCGCTTGTCCTCGGAGGCATCGCAGTACTCGGAGCTGACCTGTACGCGCACTCTGTCTCAGACAACGCTTCTTCACGCGCACTCGTGCACTGTCACAGCGCCAAACGCCCCAGACATGCCCTGTACCAAACAAACAAAGGACAGCACAGACATTGTGAAGCCCAGCACTTTGCTTTCAATTTGCTACTTGCCATGTGGCGACATACATTTGTGCACACTGCAGCGACATGCGCTGCATGTGTGTAGGCCAGATGCCATCGTGGGTTGCACACAGGTGAGAGCGGGGATGTGCTGCACGTGCAGCATGGGGTGCACACCTCTGTGCGGCCCACGCACTGCGCGGTCTCCAGCTGGCCAAGGTCATAGACAATGCTGTGCCTGACGCCCTTTGCGATGGGCGGCCCGCACTCAGCGCACACCTGCAACGCATGGACACCGTCTTCCGACTTTCTTGCTCACATGAAGCTATGGATGCTGGACGGTAGACTTCCAGCACTGATGTTGGAAGCAACGTGCACGCAATCCTGGTGCGTGTCACTTTATGCTCTGACAGGACGGGTCACAGCCGCTCTCAGCGAGCTGCAGAGCCGCAGGCGGGTTGCTTGCTCAGGGCAAGCTCGCACGGTATGTCGCAGCGGCGGACACTCGGACAAGCGGCAGCCGCCACAGCCACACTCTAGTATCTGTCCACACACTTGGCAGAGGTAGGGTGGAGGCGCGCACGTCGCCTTCCCCGGGGTCTGTGATGGCGCAGCATGAGCTCATGTAAGTTGTGTTGCAGCAGCCGCGCGCTTGGAGGAAGCAGTCCGACACATACGCGTTGCGCGACAGGCAGCAGGCGCAGCCCTGCACGTGGTCCAGCCATGCGCGCCCGTTGTACGCGCTCGCCGGCACCTACAGCAGCAGCGCTTCTTTTCTCAGCAGCAAGCCTGTGCGCAAGGATCGGACTCGCGGCCGTGGCATGCCTCGGGCGTGGTTTCACACGACATGCACGGCACCATGTAGGCATTGCACCGGACATCACCCACACAGAAAACAAGGTGTCCGTACATAAACTGGCGGCATGGCCTTGGTTCTGTGAGGACGCAAGATGCGCACCATGGCGCTCTTAAGTCCAGCCAATTCAAAAGTGACCCGGCGGCTTACTGGCGAGCCATGCGCTTACAAGGGGGCAGCTGGCATGCTCACACACGGGACGTGTACATGGCTGCAATGCATTATATCAAGATCCATTTTAAAGTTGTGGAGATGTGTGCGCACGCATATCTTCTCAATCTTGGGCTCCAGGGTCAGCAGCAGAAGCGTTGCAAAGCCCAGCAGCATGAGCTCGTTCTTCATCGAGTCCATAGCCGCCAGGAGCCCCATCTGAGCCATCGCACCAGTCATTGTGCTGTAAGATGCATTGACAGGTCACATGCATGACCTTTTGCTGGGAGGGAGGGTTACACAGCATGCATACCTTCCTCCGACGCTCGAGATAGCGCTTGATGAGGTTCAGGCACTGCAGTGGTAGCAAAGCAACTCAGTGCTGGAAAGAATGCAGGCACCCGGCAGCTGTGCGTGCCTCGCTATGCAGCCAGCCGCACCTTTTCAAACGACAGCGTGACGACCTGAGGTGCACACCCCAGGCTCAGCGTGAACACAAAGTCTAGAGCCCAGGCTTCACACTCTCTTGGATGCGGGGCCACACCAAGAAGAAGGTGAAGACAAGGGCTATGAAGAACGGGGGTGTCTCCAGCATGTTTGTTCCGCCGTGCGCTGCCATGTCTGCAAGCCGCCTGGCTCAGCAGCGTCTGCGCTCTTCCTAAGCCATTGACTGCCTAGCTTAGCTCCAATGCGGAGTGTAGCTCAGTGCAGCTCCGATCTGTGCAGACGGTGCCAAGTACATCAGTGTTGCACTGGTTAGCCTTAATACGCAGCAGCACAAGGCTTATACTGGGTCTACAGCTCACCCGTGCTGGGTTGGGGTGGAGCACTCCATGTGAACTTGCAGGTGCTCGCCAGCCCAGTGTACTGCGTTGTGCGGTGACCTTGGATCAACTTTGCACGTCAATACGCCATGCTGCAGCTCGCTGGATGGCCATAGGGCTGTAACACCTGCAACGTGTAGCAGTGGCTCACCTCCAGCGTTTACAACACGCAGAGCAGCTGCAGTGTTTGAAGTCTCTTCAAGGTGACCTGTTTTGCACCATCGGCAGTCTTCGTAGTGACCTGCTGGGCTCTCTCTGCAATCGCTTGTTGACTGTCATTCATCTTCAGCTAATGTTCATAGCTAACATGTTCAGTTCTTAAGCAGCCCAACCCTGGGCACATTAAACAAAGGAACCAACTACGCCGGGAAGCCAACAAGCATCCCACATGTGGGCCAGTCTGTACAAACTCACAAATTGAACACTGGCATCTGTTGGAACACCGATTGTCTTCCACATGCAGTCACGGCATCACTGCAGATCTGTACAACATGCACACGGCACCAGTAGGCTGACTGTCAACAGCATACATGAACAGGAGGCACTGAGCAGCATCACGCGGTGCACACAGGCCAGACCACACAAGTGCACAACATAAACCCACCCAGCAAACACCGGGACGCAGAACGGGTGGTCAACCTCACTTCCATGTGTTTCAGACAGGCAGGGTACAGTCATCACGACCACATCACCCTATCTTGCAGCCTCTACCTGCAGTGACTGTGACAGCCCGATTTGCTTCAGCAGCACTTGAAGAAACAGATTGGCAGTGCCAGTCGGCTGCATTGGGAGAAACACTCCACAGATGGCCGCTACAACAAACTGCCCTCGTCGGGCTTGCCGCGCCTTTTGAGGCCGCCGGCGCCTCCCTCGCCCTGCCCATCCTCCTTCCCTACCCGCCGCCCGCCATCAGCCACCGCAGCCGGCTTGGCGCCCGGCTTTGGAGCGCCCTCCTGAGTGCACTCCTCAGCGTCGATCTCCTCAGCGGCCGAGCTTGCATCGTCGGCTCGGTCGCTCGTGGCCGGGGCGCGCGCGCCCGCGACTGCGTCGCGCCGCGTCCGCCGGCCGTGCTGCCGTGTGCCGCTGCCGCCACCGCTGCCGCCGCCGCCGCCGCCGCCGCCGTCGCCGCCGTCGCCGCCGCCGCCGTCGCCGCCGCCGCCGCCGCCGCCGCCGCCGTCCTGGCTGCCTTTTCCATGTTTGGCCTTGGAGTCGGCAGGTCGGGCCGGTCGGGGCATTTCCGTGTCGTTCTCGGACAGCAGCTCGGCGTCGCTGGCGGCCGCCTCCTCTCGGTCGCCGCGCCGCCGCGCCCTCTCCACCTGCCTGCGCACGCGCTCGTGCATGCGCGACCTGCCGCGCACCCGCCACAGCACCACGGCGTCGGGTTCTGCCAGACATTACGTGAAGTGAGACGCACGTGCAGCACAGCTTCTGCCTCTGCGCGTGCGCGCTGCAGGCAGTGCTGCTGAACTGGGGCACAGGGTAGGGCACAGTTGCATGCATGCGCACTCTCATCCAGCCACACCACATGAGAACCCAGGTTGCGAACACTCGGTCCGCGCCCGGCTGTCCAGGCCTCAGTAACAGTGGTTTTGCGAGTGCCGCCACGGTCAAAGGACTGCCACGGGCCTGAGAGCTGACAGCGGTCTGCACTTGCAGGCATGTGCGCGGAGAGCATGGCGCGCCAGTCATCGGTGAGCTTCTTGCCGTGGTCCTTCTGCATGCGCTCCAAGCGCTCCAGGTAGCTCGCCAGAAGCTACCAGCATGGGCGCCCCCGGGTGTCTCAGCGACCGGCACGCCTCGTTCTGGTCGCATTCAGCGCAGGCGCCCGCAGCACATGGCTACCATATTTCCGCAACAACGTATTCCGCCACAGCGAATGCGGCAGAATGCAGAGGGTAGACCACCTTGACATAAGTTCGGCTTGCATGTATGACACACGGCAGCCACGTGGCACGCACATCGCCATAGCCTTGCCACAGCCCTGCCATTGTACAGTCCGTGTGCCTCATGAAAACCTAAAACCCCGCACCTAAGGGACTCCAGGGCCAGGGCAGCGCACGTCATGGCGCAGCTGCGGGCAGACGACAAACACGTGCGCCAGGTCGCGCAGCGAGAGCGACCACAGCTTGCAGTGCGCCACCGCGCGCAGCGTCTCGGGCCGCGACGCGCACTCCGTCACCACATCGTGCAGGATGGCGCCTGGTCACATAGGGCAATGCCTCCGCGCTGAGGCTCACCCACACGAGGTTGCTCATAGCAGGACAGCAGGGGGAGGCACTCATGCCGGCCGTCTACCGTCAGGTAAGCAGGGCAGCACTGGCAGCTTGACAGCGGCCTCATCGCCAAGAGCGCACCATGTCAGGTCTGCGTATGAGCACCGGCTGCTTCACAGTGACCTCTTTGCCCAACTGCCTGGAGGCACGCAGCCTGCACAGCCGAGGCGCAGCAAAGCTGCGTGGCGGTCTGTACGCACCCTCGCCGATGATGGCTGGCGCGCACACCAGCTCCATTGGCTTTGTCCTCCGCATGCTTAGGATCTCGCCTGCGCCAGCATGCATGGTGCAGTGAGCTCACTGGTGTGTGAGCCTCTTGACAGATGCTGCTGTCAACACAGCCAGCATCTGGCAGAGTAAGCCTTACGGTGGTCCCAACATGATCGGCACATGCCAGCAGCAGGTCAGGCAGACCGACTTTACATATTTACCACGGCCTGCTGTGCAAGCAGAGCTCGGCTTAAGGAGAACTTCCGTACAAGTGCCGCAGCAAGCTCAGCAAGAGTGGACATGTGATACAAACGGCAGGACAGGCGTCCTGTGGCAGCCAGACGCTGGTGCCTGATAGCACAGGCCGACGGTGTGCAAGCCGCACAGCTGACGCGCCTTCCTGCAGCAGCCACAGCGTTGTTGCGGGATCGCCCTCCTGCGCGACGTTGTGCCCCGCCGGCACGGCCAGCGGCGTGAGGCGCGCGGCGAGCACGCGCTGCGCGCTCTTCGTCATGCAGTTGAACACATCGCTCTGCTCCAGCAGCGGCTGCGCCAGCTCGTGCGCGATGTCCGTGCGCAGCGCTGCCGGCAGCTCCGCAAAGAAGGCGTCGTCCCGCAGCTCTGCGAGACAGGCGCTCAAAAAGGGGAAGAGCTCATGGCACCCGCAAGCTGTTCCATTCACAGTGACTGATGGCTACGCGAAGGACCTGCAGCAGTGTGCACAAAAGCGCCGCAGGCCGGGTGCGGCTGCCCTGCGCGCAGCTGCAGGCGCACCATCATGCCGCACCCAGATCTCGGCGTAGTAGCTGCGGATGCGGCGGCGCAGGCGCACGCTCACATTGCGCCGGCGCGTCCAGACCTCCACCGCTTGCAGCTTCTTCCGCAGCTTGCCCAGCTTGCTCGCCTCCGTTGACAGGTGCTTCATGAGCTCCCTGCAGGGCGCGCCCATGCCTCATGCAGCCGCCCTGCCAAAATGCATCTGCCAAGCTCGCCACCCCTGCACACGTTCCGGGTCTTGGTGCCGCAACGCTCAGCACACCAGGTACCAGAACACGCATGCCTGAGACCACCTGACCACATTGTGATCAGGTGGATCACAATGTTTGAAGAATGCTCCAACTTGGCAGCCGCGTGAACACTGTGTCGCATGGACGGGGCGGCGCACTGCGACGTGGAGATGACAAAGCCGAAGAAGATGATGCCGAGCAGCATGATGCCGCACGCCACCAGCTGCTCGACCGCCGTGGTGGCCGTCACATCCCCGTAGCCGACCTGCGGGTCGGGACCACCTCGTTGTGATGCAAGCGTCCCGATGCATGATGCTCAAAACAAGCAGCCAGGCTTTGCAGGCCCGGGTGCACACGGTGGTGATGGTGGTGGTGACGTAGTAGATGGCCGCGACCCACTGGCGAGGCGCGCTCGCTCCGGAGATGTCCTCGCCATCTGCAGTCACAGGAGAGGTGTGGCAGCCGCGCAGGCTGCGCCATGCGCATTCTCACAGACGCCGCATGATGTCGGGGCGCGATGGCAGGGGCATGGCTTTCAGTGAAGGCATGAAGCAAGAGGAGGTGCGCACGGTTGCCGATGTAAGTCAACCAGCTGTTCTCCAAGCCTTCCAGCGTCGCGACGTAGTACCTGCACAGCCAGCCGCCTGCATGGCTACCTGGGCAGAGCACCTTGCGCGCGTCCAATGCGAGCCTGAACACGGTGGTCACACACCAGGACCAGCGGCAGACGCCGTGCCTGCAGCAAGCTCCCTCTCACACGGTTGCACATGCCGGCCCGGGTGCGCGCGCTGCGCCGCCGGCTGCAGGCGCAGTACGCGTTGGCGCAGTGCAGCGCACCACAGGCAGGCCAGCGCATTGATGAGCACGGCCGTGGCATAGATGACGTTGATCAGGAACAGGTGCCCGACCGACAGCAGGCGCATGAGGAACCGGCTGTAGCGCCCCAGCATGGCGATGAAGATGAGGCGCTGCGCGGCGCGGCGCGTCAGGCCGCGCTGCAATGTGCCAGTCCATGCGGCGCTCGCAAAGCAAAGCTCTGATAACGCGATGCAGACCGACCTCTGCAGACTTGAACAACATTTTGCCGTGACCTGACGCTGCACAGCCCAGCCAACAGCAACAGGCGCGCGGCCGCAGGCCGCCCTCCGCCCAGACAGCAGGCAGGCCGCGCGCCGCCCGGCCGGGAATCCGGCGCACCTCGACCAGCTTGATGACGCGCCACATGCGGAACAGGCGCAGCAGCAGGATGATGTGCACGGCCAGGCCGCCGCCGCGGAAGGGGATGCCGATCACTGTGGCCTGCGCGCCGCGCGCGCGCCTGAGCCGCGTCCCGTCCTGCAGCCGCCTCTGCACGCCATGCATCGCCGCGGGCAGGCATGCGCCGGGCTGGCAGGTCGCGCTCTGGAAACAGGTGCTCATGTTGACCACACAACCTCACACGCGCCATGGATACCCGCCAGGCACGTGCCGCAGGCTCTGGCAGTAACAGGCGCCACCCGCGCGCTCAGCTGCCTGAAGCCACAGCCTGCACGGGGCGCGCTGGCTGGGCGACGCAGGCGCGCGGGCGCGCGGGGCGGCGCGCCTCGGCCACAATCGGCAGCGCCGCCAGCAGGTCCGGCCAGAAGGTGCCGTGGCGCATGTAGTACTCGGCAATCAGCCCAGGGTCGCGCACGATGCTGCGCCGCAGGTTGTGCACCGTGATGAAGGCCGTCCGAAAATTGTAAATGATGTCCAGCACGTAGATGGCGCCTGCATGGGCCGCCCGCCACGAGCTCATACGGCTGCAGGTGCGGGGCGGGCCGACGCCAACAGGGTTCCTTGGCAAGTTCAGGAGCTGGCCGAGGTGCTGCTCGTGCCGAGGCGCAGGAGCGCGGTCGCGCAGGTGGGTCGCACCAAAGACAAAGTTCACGCCGTTGTACCTGACGCGAGGCAGCCGTTGCTGGGATCAGCGCTGTTCGGCATGACATGGCTGGCAGGCGAGCCGAGGGGCGGCGGCGCACCAAGAGAAGTCCAGAAAGTTGAAATGGAATGCAACGCCTATCGGCACGACAAAGGCCTGCTCCCCGACGCGCAAGGATGTGTGTTTGCTTCACGTCTTGCGCTTTGATGCACAGGTGCAGGGGCGTGGCACACCGTGTACGTCGCATCCGTGAAAGAAGTAATGCACCCCCAGATGTATGCTGTTCGGGAGAACGGGTCGATGACGAACTTGTAGGTCCTGTGCAGCGACAACATTTGTCTGAGCTTGCAGGTCTATGCATGCAACCAACATATTAGAAAAAAGAGAGAAACCCAGCTGGGTGTGTTTCTCCACTATGACATTCACCGCGAGCCGACGCTGCAACCCACAAGCTGTCGTCGCGAGGGGCGCGAGCGCCGTACCGCTTGTGGCGCTCCTCGTGCTGCTCTGCTTGGGACGGCTGCGACTCGACATCATCGCACCCGGTGTCCCCGCCCTTCTCAGACTGCGCTCCCTGCTGAAGGTGAACGCCCTTCTGGGAGTGCGCCTCCATCTTGTCATCTAGGTTTGCGTTGACCAGCGTGCGCCGCATCGGCGTCATCCTCCCGCGGTCGCCCCTAAGCCGGCAGCCCTCGGCTCCGTGCAGTGTACAGAACCAACGTTCCCGACCTAGCTGGGCGAGGGTACAAGGCCAAGGGGTGCAAGCTTTCGCGGGCTTGGGTGCGGGCTCTGCCCGGAGTATCTTTGGTTACAGCAAGAGACGTCAACGAGACGCAACCCACAGTGCGTTAAAGCTTTTAACAAGAGCGTGGGGGAGTTGGTCAGTTGCTGGGGTAGCAACGGCCCCGGCCACCCACGCACCTGACAAAGTGCTCCCACTGGTTGGCGTCGTCGACAAACAGCTCCCGTGCCAGCAGAACCGGCAGATAAGCATCTGCGAAGGCAGGCGCTGTTTATGACTACCTGCGCAAGGTGTGTACTCGGTCTCGCCCTTGAGGCGTGCTCATGCAGACAAAGCGTCCTCTCTCGCAGTGCGTGGCAGCGCAGAGGAGTGTGTACACTGATGAGAAGAGGAACTTGGCACTGCCAACCGATGGGAACTGCTCCGCTCGCCAGGCCGGCGGCAACGAACGCACTCGCCCATGCGCGCCATAACCTGGAAACAGGCAGGACGCACGCGGGCAGGGGTGCGCACTGCTATGGTGCTCCGCGTCAAGCATGTCTTCGTTCTCTCCGCTGTCGCCGTTGTGCGGCGCAGGCAGGTCGGCCTCAGAGCGCAGCTTCGTGAGGCGGTCTGTGCACGAGGCGGGCACAAGGAAGGACAGCTGCTGAAGCAGCGTGTGGAAGAAAGCCAGCCTCGCCATGGCTGCCGGCTGCTAGCTCAGCGCGACGTGCGCATGTGCATCGCTTGTACACTCCTTGCTTACTGTCAGTGCCCGTGGCGACAACGAGATGCACAACAGCCTCGGCGACGATGTTGGAACTCCTGCCTGGCTGAGACTCCGGCTGAGCTGGCCAAGCGAACCAACCCCGCAAAGGTTGATCGGTGGATAGGAAAATTGTACAATCCAAGCCGTTCGTACCATGCAGCATCAAGCGCTGGGCCAGGTTGTTACAGTACCGCGGGACTGGCGTGGAGAGCCAGCAGTGCAAGCCTGGCGCGTGGTTTTTTCAAGGGTGGAGCGTGGGCGCTGAGCGCCTGCGCTTCTCGCCGCAGCCAGCAGCCTCCCAGATGCCCACGGGTAGCCGCTGTCAGCAAGGAGGCTCTGCCCTGGGGAATGCTGTGCGCTTAGCCTGGATGTGCACGTTCCAGGCACTCTCCGTGCTGCTCGCCGCGGCCTCAGTTGTCCCGTTGATGGGGAACGCGGCCAACACCACTGACACTGTCTATGCGGGGTTCACTGCGAGGACCCTCTGCGAAGGTGTGTCCCCTTGTTTACCCATTTACCAAGGTCAGCATGGACGTCATGCCACTGGCTCCACACCAGCATGGGCATAGGCTTACTGCAGTGAGTCACAAGCACCTGCTGCCTGCTTGGCCCTTAGCGACAGTGATGTGAACAGCACCAGGCTGGAACGTTTGTGTTCCACCGCAGCCCATGGTATGCCCGCTGCAGGGCGGTTTGTGTCCGGCCGCGACGTCGCGGACGTCTGGGCCGCCGAGGGCTGCGCATTCAACACGACCTGCAACACGTACGCGCGCTTCTCGGTGCCCGGCGCGGCGAACACCGCCGGGCGCAAGAGCGGGAGCGTGGCGGTCGACACGCGCGGCGCGGCGGTGACCGCAGCGTGGCCCGCCGGCTCGGTGTCGGCGCGCTACCTGGACGAGTGGTTCGGCTGCCAGCTGAGCTTCTCGTCCGCGCAGGCGCGCGCGCTCAGGAAGGGGTGCCTGCAGCGCCCTAGGACGCTTGCCCTTGCCTCTGACCTGAGAACAGAAAAATTTCAGCGGAGGGCGTCACTGCCTTGGTTGTGTTTATGCAGGTGGGGGCCCGTTACGTGACATATACCATGTTTATGAGCTGCCTGCATGGCCTGCTCCACCAGGAAGGCTCCATGAGCCGGTTGCACTGGGGTGCATGGCGTAGCGGGGGTGGCACAGAGCCGTCTCTGCCTGCGCAGGATCACAGGGCCGTTCCTGTCTGCGCATGAGCTGCAGACGCTCTATGTGAGCATGCAGATGCTGTGCAAATGTCATCAAGATGACATTTGCAAGAGGAGGTCACCTCGGCCCTGGTTTGAGTCGGCCTGGTGCCCACAGCAACCCACGGGACTCCTGTGCGGTAGTGAAGCGCCGAATGCGGCGCGCGTGCAGGCGCCCCGCGTCGTGCCGCGCTATGTGCCTGACGGGCGGCTACCCGCGCCGCCCGCCGCGTGGCCGACCGCGCTCCAGGGCAGTACGGAGGCGCTGCCTGGCGTGGACTATGCGCAGCTAGCGGCGGCGGTCGCGCCGCAGTTTGATGACCCGCAGACCGTCGCCGATGCGCACACGCGCGCCATCGTCGTCATTCACCGGGTACGCCATGCTTGTGCGCGGGCGGGCGGAGGCGCTCCCGGTGGAGGGGCACACCAAGGTCGAAGAGGGGTGCCAGTACATGCAGGCTGCGCCTGCTCCTTGTATGCGTTTCTGGTTGTCCGCGCTTAGGGCTGAGCGCGATAAAGATCACAGCTTGGAAGCCAGCGGCCTGCTGCTGATGCCTGGCGGTGTAATATCTTATCACATGCACAAGTCGTAGGGCCTCACAGGCTGCGCGAGCGGCTCGTTGCATGCTCCTGGCTCGAACGCGAGCGCACGCGCCTCAGCTCGGGCCTGCCGTCGTCCCCGGCCGCACCCGCGCCCCGGCCAGAACCCTGCTGCGCGCGGCAGGGCCGGCTCGTGCTGGAGCGCTACGCGGTCGCCGAGCGCATCACCGCCGCGACGCGTCTGCTCAGCTGGTCGCTCGCCAAAAGCCTGACCAATGCGATGGTCGGCATGCGCGTCCTGGACGGCGCAATGGCGCTCGGGCAGCTGGTCCGCGCGCCCGGGTGGAGCGATGCGGAGGCGCGCCGCCGCAACATCACCGGTGCGGCCCCCGGCGCCTACAAACCCGCCGGCTGCTTGCCTCAGGCGTTTGAGGCGCCGGCGAGCGACGGCCGGGCGTGCGAGCGCCGCAGCCGGCAGCTGAAGCGTGCGTATCAGCCCCCGCCATGCCGCGCCTGAGGCGGCGCGCGCCCCCGCCATGCCGCGCCTGAGGCGGCGCGCGCGCCCACGCAGTCGAGGACCTCATGCGCATGGTGAGCGGCATCGAGTGGTACGAGCAGTGGGAAGACACCAGCGACGCCACCGTGGCCTTCTACGCGCAGCCCGACATCGCCGCGTTTGTGGCCTCCAAGCCACAGGCGCACGCGCCCGGCGCGCACTTTCAGTACAGCAGCGGCAACTACCAGCTGGTGCAGCATGCGCTGCGGTGCGCCCCTGCCCTGCCCTCGCCCCGTCCCAGACAGGCCGCGCAGGAGCCCTTGCAGGCAGCTCATCAATGCGCATCATCCAGCCCAGGGCAGCCTGGCGCCGGCCCGCTCCCGCCGCTCCGTGAGCCATTAGGCACATTTCGGTGTGGGCTGCTGCGCAGCGTGCTGCATAGGCAGGACAACCCCATGATCGAGCGCGGCCTGCCGGCACGCTGCGAGGGCGGCGCGCGGGGGGCGGGCGGCCGCTGACGCCGGCCGCCGGCCGGCAGGCAAAGCTTTGGCGGCGACGACGCGGCCTACTGGAGCTTCCCGCACAATCGGCTGGCGGCCGCAATCGGAGCGCGCTCGCTCGTGTTCGAGCCGGACTCTGTGGGCACGTTCATCGGCGGCGCAAGCGATATGGCCACCGCGCGCGACTTTGCGCGCGTCGGCCAGCTGTTCCTGCAGGCGCGCCGCGCCTGTGGCCGTGTGGTCGGTAGGCGCACCCGGGGTACCATGCGGTGCTCACCCGCAGCACCTTTGGAAGCACTGTCAAATACTCGCTGCGGTGAAACCATGTTCATCAGCCGTGCGCTCATGTGCGTACATGCTGCGTCAGTGTGCCATGCGGCCTCGCAGGAGTTCCACGCTTAACGCACTTACGATTGACCGCCGACAATGAATGCCTGCCGTACGCCCGCAAGCACACGGGCGCCGACATGGCGCCCTGGGGAAGCGCCCCGCAGGACGGCGTGTGGGACGGCCAGCGGCTGCTGCCCGAGGGCTGGGTGCGCGCGTCTACGTCGCCGACGCCTGCGTTCCCCCAGTACGGCGCGGGCTGGTGGCTCGACCCGCCGCTGTGGCTTCCTGGTGCGCACGCAGCGCCCCGCCGCCCCCGTGCCAGCCTATCGGGGCGGCTGCTTGTTGTGGCAGCCTGTCGTGCGGGCGCGCTGGCGTCCTGCAGCCCTGCGCCGGTGGGTTGGACCAGTGCTGTTTGCTGTAGCTGTCATGCTGCATGCGTTACCACGCCGCCTGGCTGCTCTGTGCTGGGATTACTACAACACAGTGCCTCTTCACGCTTTCATCAGGTTGATTTATCGTTAGATCAGCCCAGCAGTAATTATTAGTCTGCCCAGTACGAAGAACATGCCTGATGGAGGTCTAATCGCCGAGGCCCTGGGGCGCTGGTGGTCATGCTGCTGGGGCTGCATGCAGGCCCTATTCCGTGATGACGCCCGTACTGGCTGCGATGACTGATTGCGCAGGCAGGGGCACGGCAGAGGCGCCCTGCCTGAGGGACGCGCGTGACCTGGGGGCCTGCGCGCAGGCGCCATCCCCGCGGACGCATACGCGGGCAAGGGCTTCCTGGGTCAGTTCATCCTGGTCGTGCCGTCGCGGGAGCTGGTCGTAGTGCGGCTCGGCCACACCGCGCCGGGGAGCCCCGCGGACACGCCGACCAACTGGGGCGGCCTGTTTGGCGGCGTCGTGCGCGCGTTCCCCGCGGCCGCGGGCGCGGCCGCGGGCGCGGGCGCGCCCGGCCCCGTGCCCGCCGCGCCGCGCGCGCCGGGGCGGCTCCCTGAAGCTGACGCGCCGGGCGCAGCGGTCGGCGGCGCGCCGGCGCCAGGGCCGGCTCAGGACGCTGCGCGGTCTGCTTGAGCCGAGGTGACATAGAGCTGTGACCGGGGCCTTACCCAGGTTGGACTGCACTGCCTCTTTTGCCTACCACCCATATCAAGCGTGAGCATCTGAGATGCAGCAAGGCTTGAAATGCGCAGAGCACCCGCTTAGGGCGTCGCTCGCGCCTTGGCGCATGCACGCGCTCACAGTGAGTCCGCATCAAGATCAATCGTGCGGGCACGCCTGCGGCCCGACGCGCGTGCCCTCACCCCGGGGTCGCCCTGCTGGCACACCCTAGGCTGGCGCTGTGCGTGCCTGCGAGGGCGCCCTGCCCGGGCCTCACACCCAGGCCTCGCCCCTTGCGTGACACTCGATGAGGCCACTCTGGTTTGCTTCCCCCTGACAGGAGTGTTGAGGCGGCGCCATGCACAAGGTGCTGCGTCGTCGGGCCTGGCGGTGTGCAGGGCGCATGAGTCGGAGTTTATCCTGGGGCCCTGCTTTCTGGTCTATGAATGTTTCCGGCGCCGGACTCTGTTCTGGAGGTCATTCGGAAGGCACCCCCTGAGCGCCTGGTGCCCGTCTTTGTCGCCGTTCTCTGCTGTGTCCTCTCTCAGCTTCGCAGTGCTTTGTGTTCGGCCTTGTGGTCATGGCGAGGGCGCTGCTCTGAAGGTCCTGCTGCTGGCGCAGCAGCTCATGGAGTGCTGCATGCAGTGGCCCGAAATGCGCTCCTGCTATGGTCGGGGGCATAGAATATGGGTGTGCTCCGGCAAGTTGCCGCTACCACCCGCCCTGCTTGGGCAGCCCACGGTCTTGCCGGCTGCGAGGTTCTCACTGCCTGCGGTG
>JAABUV010001036.1_pt1 | contig 40875 bp, 49 predicted proteins | sample 5559971 | NCBI WGS metagenome assembly JAABUV01 (sample SAMN10711881, study PRJNA513362) | rock metagenome | isolation source: Antarctica rocks | place: Antarctica: Victoria Land, Knobhead nord | collected 2015-12-19 | reverse complement strand
TGGGTCGGGCCTCACGCAGGACATACAAGGTGTCCTGGTCCACGGAGGTCGCCGGCGACTACCAGATCACTGTCACGGTGCGCAAGCCGCCCGGCCTCTGCTGCGCGTGAGGCAGTCCGCCCTCAGGGACGTCCCTTGGCGCCCACACCGCGCCCACATCCTCCCAGCCAGCATCAGTGTCCATAGCTGCGCATCTCGCGCCGCAGCTATTTGCTCATCGGGCCCTGGTCAGCGAATGCGGTCCTCCAGGCCCCATGCCAAGGCTCCGCTGCATGGTGCAGCTGGACGGCGGCGTGGTGGGCGGCTGCGCCGTGCCGTGCGCGGTGACGCCCGGGCCGCTGGCGCCGGCGCGCTGCGCCTGCGAGGGTGCTGGCCTGGCGGCCGCGGTCGCCGGCGCGCCGGCCGCGTTCGCCATCCGTGCGGCCGACGCGTTTGGCAATGCGCGCCGCGGCGGCGACGCCTTTGTTGTCAGCGTCGCGTGCCAGGACGACGGCGGCGCCGCGCCGGTCGCCGCGCGCGTGGAGGACCTCGGGCGCGGCGTCTACCAGGCGCGCGCTGGGGCCCCCGCGCACACCCAGCAACACCCTCTGGCGGGGACGCGCACCGGTGCCGGCTGCCCCGCGCATGGAGGGCGTTGTCCCGCGCACCTGCCAGGCGCGGCGGGCCCCCCTGCATGTAGAGGGCCGAGCATCCTCCAACGAGCACCCGGCTGGCATGCCGGCCACAGCGTGCGTGGACTAGGCGCGGGCAGCAGCCCCAGGCACGCCGGGGGCATATGCATGCTACCCCAGCTGTCGCGCCGCTGCATGCGAGCGCCCTTGCCAGGTGGGCTCGCACACGGGGCGGCGCGCCGCGGCGGCGGCCGGCGCCCGGCGCGCGCCCGCTGGCGCCTGGCGCGGAGCTCACCAGCGTGCGCCCCGCGCGCGCGTGCAGGCGACGTACACCGTGACAGTCGCGGGCGCGCACTCGGTGTTCGTCATGGCGGGCGGGCACCAGGTCGCCGGCAGCCCATTCGTCGCGCGAGCGGCGCCGGGACCGGTCGCCGCGCCGGCCTGCCGCCTATTTGGGCCGGGGCTGTCCGCCGTCGCGCTCGGGCGCGACACGCGCCTCTTCCTCGAGCTCGCCGACGCGTTCGGCAATGCGGTCGCGCCGCCCGCGCGGCCTGAGGCCGCTGGCATCCAGGCGCGCCCGCGCGTCGCACCGCGGCGGCGTCCTCCACCTGAAAGGATCGCGCGTCCCAATTCATCCCCGTTTATTATCGGCCGCGGCTGGTGCCGGTCGCCATGCGGCTCCTGGATACCAGCCCCCTTCTTCGCCTGACACAGAGCGTGCTGCTCGAGCAGCCAGCCTTGGCCTGGCCAAATCAGCAATGCGCTGGAGGTCTGGCATTGCTTTCGCAGACTGTCGTCAACCAAAGCGTGTGGCTGCAGGAAGCGCAGCCTGCCTCGCTGGCGTCCGCCATGGGCGCCTGATCTGTGCCGGTCGCGCAGCGCTGCAGGCCCTGCGAGGTCGCCGCCGGCGCGCCGGCGCGCTGCTGAGAGGGCGGCCGGCCGGACGCCCCGACGAGCGCGCTCTGCCCGGATCTAAGCGCCGCCCGTGCTGTCGCGCAGGTCGTAGTGGAGGGGCCCACGAGGCCCCAGGTGCGCGCGGGGCCCCCGGAGGGCGGCGCGGCGGCGTACTGCTACAACACGAGCGCGCCGGGCGCATACACCATCAGCGCGACCGTCGCCGGCGCGCACGCGCGCGGCTCGCCGGCGACCGTGGTGGCGTCCATTGCAGAGCCGCACGCGCCGCTGTGCGCCGTCAAGGGCGCGCCGCGGGAGATCAGCGCGGTGGCGGGTGGGCCGCTCGCTTGCCTGCGCTTTTGCGCGCAGAGCATGCAGCTTGCCCATGTTTGCAGAACTGCAACAGAGGTCGGCAAATGAGCTGTCACACGCCAATCATCGCGTGATCTCAGTCACTGCCCGAGGCAACCCCCCGCCGCGTGAATGCCTGCAATGCCTGTTCTCGCATGTGCTGCGCACCAGTGATCACGCGCCGCTCGAGCGGCCCCGGCGGCAGGCCGCGTCCGCAGGCAGGCGAGGAGCGCCTAATGCAGCTCGCGCGCGCGCGCAGGGGCGGCCGTCGAGCTCATCATCGTGGCGCGGGACGCGGCGGGCGTGTGCAAGTCGCTGGGCGGCGACATGTTCACCATCGCCTGGCAGCGCGCCGGCGACGCGCAGCCGGCCACTGCTGGTGCGGGGCCGACCGTGAGCCCGACGCATGCCGTCAGCCCTTCAGCATCTGTCTGATGAATAAAGATCAGCGGCGGCGTCCGCACCCAGCGATATGCATGGCGCTGCAACGGAGCAGCATCACATGCATGCTCATCCAGGGGCGGCCCAGCTGCATGCAGCCTCCCTGCGCCCACAGCGCACTCACAACATTCCCTAGACCCTAACCCTGGAATATTCATTGCTTCACCCAACATGCACGCAGGGCTGGTGGAGGACCTGGGCATGGGCGAGTACCGCGCCGCCTTCAGCGCGACCGCCGCGGGTGTGTACGTTGTGGCCGTGCAGCACGGAGGGCGCAACATCGCCGGCAGCCCCTTCACGGCGGCGGTCGCGCCGGCCGCCGTGTGCGCCGCCACGTCTGCCGTCGCGCTCGCGCCCGCGGCCGTCACCGCGGGCCAGCAGGCGCGCCATCGGCTGGCGTCACTCGCTTGCACCCCTGCTTGAAGTTTCACGCCCGTCAAATTGGGGTCATGACGTGCGCGCGAGCCGCGCCCACGTTGCCAGCGCGCCGCGCGCGCCAGGCGGGCTTCGTGGTGCGCGCGCTCGACCGCTTTGGCAACCCCGTGCCGCTGGCCGCGGCGGCGGCGTTCGGCGCGCGCGGGTTCGAGGCGACCCTGGCGCAGGCGGGCGCCGACTCTGAGCCACTGGCCCTGGCCATGGCGGGTTCGCCCGGCGCGTCCGCCTGTGCCGAGCTCAGAGCGGGCTTCCAGGCGACGGCGGCCGGGCCGGCGACGCTGGCTGTCACGTATGCTGGCGCCTCCGTCCGCGGCTCCCCATGGCAGGCGTGCGGCGCCGCGGCCCAGCCGCGCCCTGCGATGCCACGCCCTGCAGTACTACGCTCGCAGGTTGCACTGCAGAGGCAGCAGAATAGCGCCTCAGACGAAGCACCCGCCGAATGCGACGCTCGGCTAGCAGGTCAGCGGTCAAGCGGCTAGCAGGTCTCGGCTAGCTGTGACGCTCGGCTAGCAGGTCTGCGGTCAAGCACTCGCGTGCTCGCTGCGGCCGCCCTCGAGCGCGCCGTGGCGGTGTGCGGGCTGCCCGCGAGCCTGGTAAGACCCTTCGGCGGCCCCCGTGCTGCGCAGGTTGCCGTGGCGCCCGCCGCCGGCTGCGCGCGCACGTCGGCGCTGCGCGGCCTGCCCGCGAGCCTGGTGGCCGGCGCGCCGGTGGCGCTGCACCGATGAGCGCGGAGACGTCGGGGGCAGCGGTGGCGTGCGGATTGATTGCATGTGGGTTGAACTCCGCCACCATCTTGTTATGTTAGTCGCGATGCAACGCAAACACAGATCGGCTTTATCTGTGCTGGGCAGCCCTTCTGAACACGGGCATACGGGCGCACGTGCGACTTACTTCAGGGTGGAAAGAGGCCCTGAGGAACATGAATTCTTTTGCAACTGTCGCACAGCAATATTACAGGACCTTCTTGGCAGGTTGACGCCAACGTAAAGACAGGGGCTGCTGGTGCACCATGGCAGGTACTGGAGGCACAAATTTTGCACCTGCGCTTCTCACCCGGTTCGCTGCTTACGCTTGTGTTGCGCACCACCAAGGCGAGGCGAAACTGTGCAGGGCGGAAGAAGGGGTCCAAGGATGCTGCTGGCGCGGCTACCAGCGCAAAGCAAAACGGGGCTAGCAGCGCCGCCCTGCCAGCGGACTTGACAACAGCGCTGCCGCCGGAGCAGTCCAAGCTGTCAGCGGAAGCGCAGCCCTTCCTGCCGGACGGCGTCGCAGGCGCAGGCGCATCCGCGCCTGCGCCGGCGGCTGATCACGTCCATGGCGCCACCGCGCCGCCCGCAAACGGCAGCGAAGCAGCTGGCGCAGGGTCTCGGGGACGCAGCGAGCCTGGCGGTGCAGCCCAGGCCGAGGCGGCGCCACGCGCGTCTGATGCTGCGCCGGCAGCCCAGCTGCTTGCAGGGACCGCGCCTGCGTCCGCCTTTTGAAGCACCCGCAAGCGGCGGGATAAGCCGGAAGGAGGACCCTGGCAGCGCTGGGGCCGCGCCTGCGCCGGACAGCCGGGCGCCACGGCCCTCCGCTGCAGCACCCCATGACTCCTTAGATAAGGGAGGCGGCGGCGTCAGCGCTGGCGACAGCAACAGCCTGGCAGCACCGCTGCTGCCCGCCGGCGCGCGCGACGCGTCCGACCGGGCAGGCGCCGGGGGCGGCGGCGGCGACGACAAGCGCGCGCCCTGGGCGGCCACGGTGGCCGCGCTGCTGTCGCTGTCGCTGGGCTGGGGCCTGTGGCTCATGCCGGCCGACTTTGCGCGCCTGGGCTGGCTGCCCGCGGTCGGCGTGACAATCTTTCTCGCGGTGTCAACGACGTACTCGGGCTTCCTCATCTCGCGCCTGTGCCGCGCGGTGCCAAACGCGGTCATCTTCGGCGACATTGGCGAGGCGGCGCTCGGGCGGCGCGGCCGCGCGATCTCGTACGCGACGATCTACGCAACCGACGCGACGCGCTGCATCATCCTGCACCTGGCCGCCACGCAGGCGCTGCAGGCCGCGGTGGCGCGCGAGGACGTGCCGCTGCTCGTGTACGCGCTGGTCATCGCGGGCCTGGCGCTCATCTTTGTGCAGGTGCCATATCGCTATCCCTACCCTAAGCTTGTGCCTGCTCTAACCCGCTCCCTGTGAAAGCTCTCTCGGTCTGTATGTTCTGTGCTGCAGCTCGCGGTCTGGCCCGCTTCAGCAGCATATCAGGTCTTGCAGGGCAGAGCAGGGTGCACATGCGCGCAAGCGCACGGCGTGGTAGACATCGAGCCACTGAGCTGCAGGGGCATGCGAAAGGAGACATTAGGTAGGGAGGAGGGTAGGATAGGATTACAACACCAGTGGCCCTGCCCGCAGGTGCGCTCGCTGGCGGAGCTGGGCTGGTTCCTGTCGGCCGGCACCGCTGCGCAGCTGTTTGCGCTGGGCGTTGTCGCCTGGCGCCTGGCGAGCAACCCGGTCGCCGGCGCGGCGACGCGCCTGGTGGCCCCGGGCGGCGCGGCCGCGCTGGCGCCCGCGCTCATCGCGTTTATGAACATCGTCTTTGCGTGCGCGCCTGCGCCCGCTGGCCAGCCTGCTCAAGCTGCTGTCCTACCAAACAGTCTTGCAGTGCTGTAGTCGATGCTGCTGCCCGCCGCTCGCCACAGCGGCGAGCCCCATGCCATGTCCGCGGGTTGTGCAGCAGCACCCTACGTTGCCTCAACTGCAGGAGACTGATACCGTCACTTAGGCCAGACCAGCTGCTGTCGTGGCTTGAGCCGCTAGCACAGGCACCAGGTGGCATGCACAACAGACCATGGCCCGCCGTAGCATGAGCATGGCGCTTTCGCCAAGCACAGAGACTGCCGGGCATGTGGGGGCTGGTGTCCCAGAAGCGATGTCACGTGCCCGGCGCGCGCGCGCCGCAGGTTTGGCGGCCAGTTTGCCTTTGTGGAGCTGATCACGAGCATGCGCGCACCGCGCGGCTTCCCGGCCGCCGTGGGCGTCGCCACGCCGCTCATGGCGGCGCTGTACCTGCTGCTGGGCGCGGTGGGGTACTGGTCGCAGGGCGCCGGCGTGCCCGAGCTGGTCATCTTTGGGCTGGGCGACGGGCCGGTCGCGCGCGCGGCCGCCGCCGCCATCCTGCTGCAGGCGCGCCCGGGCGCTGCGGCGGCCCGCTTGGCGGGGCGGCTGCGCTGCGCGCGCTGCTGGGGCGCGGCCGGGCGCAGGCCGCGCGGCAGTCGCTCCTGGCTAGGGTGCGGTAGGGTTATGGCAGGGGCACGCGAGCCGCACTGGGTCCCCCGGCAGATGTGCGCCGCGCGCGCGCAGGCGCTGGCGCAGTACCTGGTCAACCTGAACGTCTGGACGCACAACATCCTGACGCTGCTCGCGCGCCGCGCGGCCGGCCGCGGCCCCGGCGGCGCCGGCCGCTGCGCCGTGCGCACCGCGAGCGACCACGCGCGCGCGCCCTGGGCGGTGGCGTCAGCCGTCGTGATCGCGTACAGCGCCGCGATCGCGGTCGCGCTGCCGTTCTTCTCCACGCTCGTCGGCCTGGTCGCCAGCGTGACCTACCTCACCTGCGCCTACACGCTGCCGGCGCGCGCCCGCCGCTCGCACGCCCGCGCCGGCGCGGGGCGGCCGCGCACTGCCTGCTGGCCTGCCTGCCGCTGTGCACCATCCCTGGCGTGCTGAAACACAGGCCGGGGCTCACTTGGATAGCTGTGCAGTTGCAGCCGCGTTGCCAGGCTCTTCCACTGGCGCATGCGCTGGTATGCAGCAGGCCAGAACGCGCCCTGCTCGCAGCTCTGGTGATGAGCGACGCCAGCTACGTCCCCGCCGCAAGCCCTAATGAAGGCCGACCCTGCGCAGGCCTGGTTCACGCTCCGGCTGCTTGGGCCGGAGCTGCCCGCGGCGGAGCGCGCGCTGTGCCGGTTCGTGATCATCCCGCTGTCGCTGGCGCTGAGCGTGGCGGGCTTCTGCGCGTCTGCCGCGGACCTGGCCCTGAACCTGAGCGGGGGCGCGGCGCGGTAGGGGCGGTTCAGCTAACCCTGCGCGCGCGCGCGGCCTGGCCGACGCCCCACGCGTGGCATGCAGGCTGGTGGGGCCTGGCCTGCTCTCAGGAACCTCAGGTTGCGTTTTGCATTCACTTCTTTCCACGCATGGAGACTTTGGACTGGGGGTCGCTTCGCTTCTCAACCCAGACGGTGGCCTGGCATGCGCGAGCGCGGGGCCTTGCCGACGTGCCTGCCCCGCGCTCCTGCGCTGCGCGAACCCGCATGCCTACCCAAACCTGCACCCTAGACACACCAAGCACCAGGAGCGGAGGTGATTCTCCTGCGCTGGATGCCCAGGCCTTTAGCTGAGCTTCAGTCATCCGAGGGTCTCTCAGCCTGGTGCTGCGGCCATGCAGAAGGGCTGCTGTGCTATGAGGTTGGTAGTGAGTCAGACAGCCTGACTGCACGTCAGGTAAGAACGCGCGGGTGCGCTCAATTGCCCGGCAGGTGCATCTCTGACTGCATCGCGCTGCGCATGGTGCTGTGCATGGGGTTAGCTTGCTTCCGCAACAGGTTTGCCTGTTGCATGCTCTCCCGCATGGGCCCTTTCAGCATTCACAGCATGCCGCTGTTCCACGGGTATGCACCGCAGACTGAACTGCTGTAGCCGCTATAGGGCGCATAAGAATTGCATGGCTAAAATTTCAGAAAGGCATGGCTGCAATCTTAGAAGTGACTTTGGCTGCCACAGTCTGGCATGCTACAGGCGCTGGGTGCAGCACAGTTCCAGGGTGCTTGCATGCGGACGATGTGAGGCCGCTTTGTAACAACACGGATGTGCACTGTCAGCAGTCGAAGTCCTACTGAAAAGGCGACCGGTGCCACTCAACGCGCCATCCATGAGGTGTCTCAAAGCTACAATACTGACAACACAGATGCCTTGACCAGAAGCCACTGATCACAGACCCTCAGTCAAGCTAAGCACACGGGCACGGCTGCTGTGGGCGCGGCTGCCGCGAGCTGAGCAAGCTCGCCCTGCAGGCGCTGGCGCACGCGCTCCCCAAAGGCGCGCGGGCGCGCATGCAGCATGTGGCGCCAGCCCGCCCGGCTTTCGCGCGTCACTGCACGGGTGCCGCGGGCTGCCTCTAGGCGCGCGCCGTGGCGCTGGGCCTCGCTTGCCGATGCATTCCCTGGAACCGCTGCGCCGCTCCCGGCGCGCACGCTCCGTACGCGCCAGACGGGCGCTGGCAGCGGCCGCCGCCAGCGCGGCTCGCAGGCAGCTCCAGGGCAGGGTGCAGAGCGCGCGCGCGGCCCGGCATGCGCGGCCGCCACGTGGCGCCCAGCCGCCGCAGTCGGATGATGGCAGGGCAGGGCAGGGCCGCAGCGCGCGCAGCGCACGGCGAGGCGGCGCCGCAGGACGAACAGCGCCGCCGGCGAGGGCAGCGCCGCAGAGCCTGAGCCGGCCTGGTGCGCCTGCGGGCTCTGGCGCACCCAGCGCCCGTCCGGCAGGCTCGCGAGCGCGGACAGCGCGACCCGTGGCCCGTGCACTGTGAGTCCGTGACCCGTGCCCCGTTTCCCCAGCGCAGCACGCGCCGCGCCGCCGCAGCTCTGCTCGCCGGAGCCGCCTGCGTCGAGCTGGCGCGCCTTGCGCGGCGCCGCGCCGGGCTCCGTTGCATGCAGCAGACTATGCGCGCGCTGCTGCGAAGTGCTGGCGGACAGGGCTGTAGCCTGCGAGCGGCGGTGCAGGGCTGCGCACGCAGGCACGCCGCCGCGGTCAACTCGGCTCGAACACGGAGTGCAGTCAGGCACTGGCTCGCGCCGTCCCCCACGGGCGCTGGCAGGCCTGCACCGCATGCTGCCAGCATAGCCTGCTCCTGCGCCTCACCATGACGGAGCCTGCTCCAACGCCTAAGCATGACAGACAGAGTCTGCCCAGAGTATGTCGACCCCATGAAAGAAACTGCCTCCACGCTTCAGCAAGACAGAGCTTGCCGGCAAACCATGCACCAAATCGGTGAAACGAAAGGGGTGGGGCTCGTGCTGCGTCGGTGCCCGGGTGAGTCAGCGAGCGCTGCACCCGGCAGGCGCGCCTGCTGCGGCATGAGTCTGGCCGAGCAATTCCGAGTCCTGCACGCCAAGAAGGGCAGGCAAGGGAACAGCGCAAAGAGCCATGCGGCTCTAAGCCTCCCGCCAGAAGCAGGGCACGGCTGGACTGCGACGGGGAGCAGGTCCTCGCACCGACAGTGTCGAGCCACGCTTCATCGCCAGCGAGCTGCGCGGCGATGCGCTGTCGCATGCCCTGCCTGCATTGCACCACAGCACAGACCGTCGAATGGTGCTCCGGGGAATCATGGGCAACCAGCAACGAGTTGCAATTGACTCGCACATGCGGTGCTGGCGCAGCGTAGGGCTGGGGGGCACGAAGTGGTAGTAGAGGTCGCCGGCAGTTGCATCCTCAGCGGCGCTGCCGACCTCGCTCGCCCGCGGGCTCGCCGCGTCCCCCGCCGCATCCTCCACCACCGCTGCCGGTATGCGCCAGAATGTTTGGAATGCTGTGTGTAGTATTCCAGAAAATTTCTTGTCATGCATAAGACGTGAGAAGGTGAAAGGCAGTCAAGGTAGGGGCATGGAGGCGTGAAGCGCCGCATTACACTCCCTGCGCAGCTTGTGTGGTGCCCTCGCTGCAGCTGTGTCGGAGGCGCCATCTTCGGTCTGGCCTGTGACCCGCTCTTGCTTGCCTTTCTGACCTTGTGCTGGCCTGCTTCGACCATACAGCGCGGATGTGCCTGCGCATGCATTGGAAACGCTGGTACCCGGGCCTGGCTACCACGCAGACATTTGCCCCTGGAGATGGTACCAACGTGCACACCACGCCCAAACACCCTTCACCACTGCGGGCCCGCGGGTGCTGGCGTCCTGGGCGCGCACCATCAGGCGGCGTAATTCCGCGCCCGGGCGCCAGCCCCGGGGCAGCGTCGGCCGCCGCGGCCGCCATGGCGATGAGCGACCTGCGGCCGCCGCCGCCGCGCGCGCCCGCGGCCCGCCTGCCCAGCGCCGCCGCCATGACGCTCTCCGCCACGGCCAGCTCTTCAGGCAGGCTGCCGCCGGGCAGCAAGCCAGCGCCGGCACCGGCTGCATCATCGACGCCACCTCTTAGGCCCCCCGCGCCACCATGCAGTGCCGGCCCCGTGTCCCCCGCGGGCTGGGCGCCCACGGGTGCCCCGCCAGGATACCCGCGTGTGTGCGCCGCGGCCGCCCCGCCCATGCCGATCGCATCCAGCGGAGCGGCGCTGCCGCAGGGCGCCGCCGGCAGCGGCGCGCCAAACAGCGAGCGCCGCAGGAGCGCGGACGCGGCCTGCGTGTCTCCGGGGCTGAGCCCGGGGGCGGGGCTCGGCGCGCTCGACCAGCGCCGCTCAGCTCTCGTGGGGCCGGCGGGCGCGGCAGGGCCCTGCGCCGCGCTCGCTGCGGCCTCTGCAAAGAGGACGCTGCGGCCGCTGCTTGAGTGGCCGGCCGCTTCTGGAAATATTGCAAAGGGCGCGCCCCGGTCGCCTGCAACCGCCCCCGCCATGGCGCCCAATGAGGCGCCCTCCGGGGGCATGCTGCGCCGCGCCGAGCCGCCCATGTGCGCGGCGCCCGGCTCCGCGCGGCTTCCTCGCGGCTCGGCTGCCGGGGCCGCCGCGCCCGCGATTTGCTCGGCCCCAGCCGCAACCGCCACGGCGGCGGGACCGGCCGCGGCGCCGGCGTTTGCCGCCAGCTGCCGCGCGGCCGCCACAGCCGCAAGCGCCTGGCGCGCGACGGCCGCCACGGCCGCGCCGGCGGCCGCCTCGCCGTCCAGGGACTGCGCGCGCTGCGCGCGCTGCGCCGGGCGCGCGGCAACCTGCCGCCGCGCCGGCCCCCGCTTGTTAGCGCGCCCGGCTCTGGCAGCGGCGCCCGGCCTGGCAGCTGGCCTCATCCGCAGCGGCGGCCGCGGCGGCAACCGCGGCGGCCCTGGCGGCAGAGGCAGCCCACCGGCAGGCGGCCGGAACGGGCGTGCCGCGTTACAGCGCCGCGGCTCTCGTTGGAGCCTCAGCCAGGGCCGAGCGCCCCGCGCGCCTGGCCGTACGCGGCGGCCGCGGCGGCATCGGCGGCGGCGACCGCCTGGCCGCCGGTCAGCGACAGCGCGCGCTGCGACGCGCGGCGCGGCGCGCCGGCGGGCGCGCCCGCAGCGGCCGGCGCCTCGCCCATTACGGCGGCGGCGAGGCGCCGCTTGAACGCCTGCTGCCGGCCGCGCTCCCGCGCCTGGCGCCTGGCCCCGCCGCCCCGTCAGGCCGGCGCTGCAGGCCCCGGCTCGTCGTGCATGCGTGAGTGTTCCATGCATTTCGCTGGGGTGGCCGGCCAAGCCGCGCCGCAACGGCGTGACACCATCCAGAGCTATGGCGCCTGTGTGCTACTCGCCGCGGGCTGCCCTGCTTGCCCCAGCGCCCGGCGCCATCCCCTGCCCTGTCCACCCCTCTGCGCCTAGGGGAACCTGCAGGCACGGCGGGTGCGTGCGACCGGCGCCTGCTCTCACCGCCTCGCTCCATCAGGCCCTTTGCTACAGGCGGGGGGTGCGGATGTCGACATTGCCAGGATCCTGCCCCTGCCACGCCAGGCAAGGGGGCTGCAAGCACGCGTCTGCTCCCGCTCGCATGGCACATGCGCACACAGGGACAGGGTAGGGTAGGGTGGCGGGGCCGGCGCACTCGCGCAGCTCGGCGGCCTCGCCGCGCGCGATCAGCTGCTCGCGCGTGCCGTCGGCGGCCATCACGCCTGCGGGCGGCGGGCGGGGTGGCACGCCGCGTCCGCACAGGCGGCGCAGCAGCACCAACGCCTCAAGGCGACACCAGGCGCGACATGCACCGAGCGCCCTACGCGGGCCGGGGCGGCGGGCGCGGCGCGGCGCATGCGCGGAGCGGGTGTAGGGTAGGGTATGCTTGGGCGCGCACCGTCCACAAGCTTCTTGCGCTTGTACCCGAGCATCATGAGGTCCAGCGGCAGCGGCACGGGCCCGCCACCGACCTTGGCGCCGCCCCGGCCGGCGCCGCCCGGCGGCGCGCCGCCCCAGGCGCCGTGCGCGCCGGCGCCGGCGGCCGCCGAGCGCGGGCGGCTGCCGCCGGCGGCCTCCTCGGCCTCGCGCTCGCGCGACATGGTCATGATCTCGAGGAACTGCGCAGCGGCGCGCCCCGCCGGCGGTCAGCACGCCTGTGCGGCCGCCGCCGCCCGCGCAGCTCGGCTGCGCCGGGGTCTCCTTGTTGCGCGGACGCCGACCGCCGCGGGGCGGGGCTGCTGCCGCAGCGGTCTCTCTCCTGCGCGGCGCCGCCACAGCGCCCGGCCATGCAGGGTGCTGGGTCCGCACAAGCCAGGTTTGGTGCTGCGCAACACCTAGAATGGCTCCAGCAGTCTCCCACGGTGACTGCAAGCTTCTTCTGGTGGTGGCTTACATGCAGAGCCGCGCCGTCCAGGAAAGACGAGCCAGGAGCGCCTCATGCGCGCGCCAGGGAGCTTGCGGGTGCGACCCTATGCAGGCTGTCCATGATTGCTACGGCCCTCGTGTGCGGGCCGCTCGCACCTCTGGGAACTCAACCTCGCCAGAGCCGTCTGCGTCCACCTCTGCCAGCATCTCCGTCACCTGCGGCCAAGCAGGAGCGCCTGTAACAAAATTAGCAGCCCAGGTCTGCAGCGCTGCAGGCGTGCCATCGGCCTTGCAAGCCGCAAAGCGGCTGCTTGGGGCTTTTGAGCCGCATGGTCTGTCCGCTCAGCTCCACATACAAGCCGGGCTGCTCAGCTTCAGGGACTGGCTCGCAGTCGCGCAGGCGCTTGGGTCAAAAAGTCAAGCCCGTGTTAAAAGGTATGTTGGCTGCACGCTCACAACAGGCTTTCAGGTGAGGACAAACACCCGCTGCCTCTCTTTAGACCGCACGGCCAGGCGGCTGCAGCTGCCTGCCCAACTGGCTGACCTGCGTCTTGGTCACGCGCAGGTTGAGCAGCCGGAAGGCCTGCCACAGCTCGGACACATCTATTGCGCCGCTGCCGTCTGCGTCAATCAGCGTGAAGCAGTCCTGCGCGAGCACATCTTGTTATGTCTATATTTGGATGGCATGCATGCAGCCGCCAGCGCTGACGCTGCACTTTGGCAGGCGCACACTGGCGGCCACAATAGTGCAAAAACTACCAAGAATTAATTTGTCAAAAATTTCTGGGGCACCTGCAGCTGGTCGCGCTCGGCGCGCGAGAGCTCTGGCCGCACGGCCTTGCCGTGCGCGCGCAGCCAGTCGAAGACGGAGGCGTTGACGCTGGCGGGCAGGTGCCGGATGCGGAACACGCCCATCACGTTCCGTCTTGTGCGAGGCCTTACGGAATAAAGTGTAAAAGGCAATCATGTGCTCGATATATTTGCCTGTTTTGGCTCAACTGTGCAAGCGGGAGTCCGTTTTGGTCACACCTCGCCTCAGCTCGCCGGTTCTGTTCAGCGTGGAAAGTCAGCGTAATGAAGAGGCGCTGAAGCGGAGCGAACGAGACTGTGTGCTGAGAGAGAGAGAGCGTGCACCTCGGAGCGTAGGTCGAGGGCCTTCGGGCGTAGCAGGCGATGGCTGCGGGACGCAACGGAGGCGTGATGGCTTCGGGGAAGGGCGTCGACCAGTACCCTGCCTCCCGCATGGAGACAGGGGAGCTTGCAGGACAGGACAAGGTGTGCTTACCGCGGCGGCCTGACTAATGCCGTAGCCAGGAACCAAACGGGCGAGCAAACTACTGTGCGTATGCTTGCGAGCTTGTACCAGCATGGCTGCCAACCTTCTGGCTGACGACCATTATGTGTTGCAGCATCACCGTCAGCATTGAGCCTCTGCTGCCCTCTCAGCAGCGAGTGCCACACTTGCCTTGTCCAGTGCTGCCAACAGCTCAGCGTGTGTGTGACGTGCTGCAGCGCACAACGTTGCGTTGTGCCCAAATGTGCGTGGCGGCGCATGCTATCCGCACCGGCTACAGAGCGTGTCGCACTGTATCGGAGTTATAACTACCCAGCACTATGTCTTTTGCAGGTGGACCCGAGAGCGGTCATTAAGAAGACGCTTGGCAGCATTATCCCCTGGTGCGCCGCAGTTTTTTTTATTGGCTGACTTGCTCTCTCCCAAGCTGTGTGAGGTTGGCACTGACGTGGTTGGGGGAGCGCAGGATGTTCTTTGTGGTCATATGGACCTACCTGGACAGGTGCGCGCAGTGTCTGGAGCATTGTGTATACCCCCACATACGTGCTCTGCTACTGCTCAACCTTGTGGATCAACCTTGTGGCTCATCCTTGTGGCTGGCAGTTTTACTGAGGCTGTGCAGGGAGAACTGTGCAGCGCGACCTGTCCTGACGCTCTGGTGCTGCGCAGGAGCAACCTGGCCTTCTCAGCGCTGCCGTTCAAAAAGTATCTGGGACTGAACAACGCGGAGTATGGTCTTGGGGCGGTGAGCGGCCTGAGCTTCCGCGCGCCCCTGCGCCTGGAGCACTGCCATTCGTCCTGCTGGTCCTGCCCGGCACACCTATGGCAACGCACAGGTGCTGTGCGGGGCCAGTATCGGCTAGGTGGTTGCGCGAACTGCTGACGCCCTGGTTGTGTGGCGTTGCCAGGGCATTTTCTTCATCGGCTATTGCATTAGCATGCTGCCGTCCAACCTGTTCATCCTCTGGCTGGGCGCGCCCAACTGGCTGGCGATCATCATCGTCGCCTGGGGCGTGATCGGCGCGGCGACCTCGGCCGTCAAGAACCACTGGGAGTTTTACCTCCTGCGCTTCCTCCTGGGGCTGGCCGAAGGAGGTGCGTCCGCACGCAGCGCGTGTATGCATTGGTCTCCTCTACCATTCTGCTGGAGGCTGATGTGGCCACGTCCGTTGACGGCAACCATGGGCTGTGCGTCTGACGTGCCGGGTGTGGCTGCGCAGGCACCTTTCCGGGCGCGCCCCCTTCGCCCAGCGCTGGCTCAGCGCCAAAGCATGCGGACCCTGCTGGCTGTCCTGCTGCTGTATTGCGGACGCTGATAGGGGCATGGCATGCTATTGGGTTCTTCAAAGCTGCCAGGGCGCGCCGCGCCGCCTGGAGTGTAAAGCAGAATTTTACTGGCTTGGGTCGTGCGCAGGCACCTTCTATCACTCCTCGCTCTTCTTCTCGACGCATGAGCTGACGTACGGCTACTCGGCCGTCTCGTCCGCCACCGCCCTGAGCCAGGTTCGCGCTGCCGCGGCTGCCCAGCGTGGGCTTGGGTCTGGCCCTGTTGCTTCGCTGTGCCCTGCATGCCGTACATCTGCAGCAGCGATGCGCATGAGGAGGCCTGAGCGGCGCTGGCGCGCAGGTGATCGGCGCGCTAGTGGCGGCCGCCATATTCCAGATGGACGGCATTGCACGTGCGCGGGCACGGGCGCTGCCTGCGTGCATGTTTCAACGGCATGCTTGCACTAGCATGGGCTCGGCATATAAAAGCAGTGTCTGCATGGGCATGCCAGAAAATTGCATGTCATGCGTAACAAAGGCTGCAGTTGCTTATGCATTCCATGTGCACGTCTGCGCAGACCTTCCCGGGTGGATGTGGCTGTTCATCCTGGAAGGAGCGGCGACGGTCCTGTTCGGCCTCGCGCTGCGGGTGCGCGCTCAGCCCCCGAGCACCCCGAGCTTGTTCCAGTGTCGCCTGGTGCCCTTTGCGTGCGCCGCTCCCGTCTCCCCGACCTGTTCCCGTCTACTTGGCCTGCAGACGCGTGTGTGGCTCGTGCGGAGCCAGCCTGCTTTGCTTCGCACGGAGACGCATGACAGGGTCGGCCTTGAAGCGCGTGGAAGATAACCTGGAAATCCCTTAAAAATTTGCGATGCGCGCAGGTGTTCCTGGCGCCCACGCCCGGCACGGCCTGGTTCCTCAAGCCGGCCGAGCGTCGCTGGCTGCAGCAGCGCCAGGACGACAGCCACGCGGCCGCCATGAAGCGCACGCACGGCGCCAACTCGTCCATGATCAGCGGGCTCACCAACTGGCGGCTCTGGTACCTCGGCATTGTACGCGCCCCCCAGCTCTGTGTCCGCTGCTGACGCCGCTGCCTTTGGAGCATGCGCTAGTAGACTGAGACTGTGCTGTTTTTTTTTCGCAGATGTGGTTCCTGGTAGAATGCTCAATCTACGGGTGCGCCCCCGCCCTTGCATGTCAGTGCATGCATGATGATTCCTGCTGTACACTGCATAAAGTTGACTGGGGGCAAGTGCGCATGTTGCCGCCTGTGTCCTCTACCGGCGGCTTCTGCTCGTGTTCAAAGTGACCGCGCGTGCGGAGGTTTCCGGTAGGTTCTGAAAGCAGGGTGTGACGCCTCCGCAGAGTGCTGTTCTGGGCGCCGCTGCTGATTGACGCCATGCTCAAGGGCGAGTTCTCCGGCATCGGCACCGGCCCTGCCGCGCCCCCGCGCGCGCTGACCCCGAAAGAGACGGCGCGTCCCCTGCGTGCTCGGCACCTCGCGTTCTGTCTGGATTTTGTTGTTAAGGGCTTACTCTTGTTCCGTGGTGGGAGCTGCTGTGTTGGGGGAGGAGTCGTTCTGCGTGAGCGGGGCACTGGCGAGTAAGCGCGTCCTGATATGCAGCGTGCGATCCATGCCCTGGCAGCTGGCTGCCAGCAGAGGCGGCGCTCAGCAGGGGCAGCCGCGCAGCGGCGCGGCCGAGCGACGCGTCCCCGAGCGCCGCAGGCGCTCGAACAGTCGCAGAGCTGTCCCGCACCGCGAGCAGCGTGGCCATGACGCACTGCATCGCACCTGTAGTCCTGGCGCCTCAGGCTCTCAAACAGCTGCAGGCTGTCCCGCACTGCGAGCATCGCGGCGGTGACGCGCAGCACTGCGCGCGCAGGACTGTGCATTGCGGTCGCGGACGCGCACGGCAACGCCGCGGCCGGCGGCGGCGACGACGTCGTCGTGTCCGTCGACAGCGCGGCCGAGGGCGCCGCAGCGGTGCCAGTCGAGGCGCGCCCGCCCTCACACTCTGGCCGCCTGTGCACGCTGGAGCATGCCTGCATCCTGCGAGGTCTGGGCACGTACGCGTCCTGGCTGGCAGGGTTGCATGTGCAGAAGTCACCAGGTGACAGTGCACAACCGCACGTAGGCCTGGCCCTGGAGTGTCAGCGCTGCCCCTGTTGAGCGCTGCCCCGGCAGCCACGCCGCTGGTGCCCGCATACGCGCGCCGCATGAACCATGCAACGCATGTATCCACGCGGCCGGCAGGACCGCAAGGACGGCACGTACACGGCCACAATCTGCCTGTTGCGCGCGGGCCTGGCCACGGTGGCGGCGGCCGTCAACGGCGCCCCGCTCGGCCGGCCCGCCACGCTGCCGGTGCTGCCGGGGCCGCTGCGCACGCTGGCGCTGGCGCGCCGCGGGCAGCTGCGCACGACCGCGGGTGCGTGGCTCTGACGAGGCGGCGCTGTGGACGTGTGGGAGCTGGAGGCTGGTTATCTTGCGACGCATGGCAGCACCTGCCCCTCCGCACCCTGCGCAATGCATAGGGTTAGGATCCCCTGCCCCCACTCCCAGCATGCAGACACGCCCCACGCGCGGCAGGCGAGCATGCGGCGGTGGCGCTGGCGGCGCTGGACGCGCACGGCAACCCGCTGCTCGGCGGCGGCGCAGCGCTGGCAGCCACGCTGAGCGTGTTTGCGCCGGCCGGCGCCGATGGCGCGCCCGCGGCCGCGGGCGCGGGCGAGCGGCGCGCGGAGGTGGCCGACCGCGGCGACGGCAGCTACGAGGTCGACTGCAGCCTGAAGCAGGCCTGCGACTTTGAGGCGCGCGGCGTGCTGGCAGGTTATTGTAGGGTAGGGCTAGGGCAGGGTCTGAGAGCGCGCAGCATGCAGAGCAGGCTGAGCCTGCACGCCCGGCCTGCCCCAGGCTCGAACACGCTCGGCGTGTTTACCGGTGCGCACCGCGGGCTGTCAAAGCGCTCACTCACACAGGCGACGCCGCGACGCAAGGGGCTCTGCGTGACATGCGCATGCAGGCCGCCTGGGCGCGCCACCACAGCGGCACCTGCAGAAGCGGAGGGCTCACATGCGGCCGGAGTCTCTGTCCTTGCGCGCCCCACACAGGTGGCTGTCAGCGGCACACACAACAGAGGAGGGCTTCCATGCGGCCAGAGACTCTCTCCTCGCGCGCCCCACGCAGGTCGCCGTCATGATCGCTGGCCAGGAGGACAGCCGAGTGACATGCACCGGGGTCTGTCGCCCGGCCCCGACGTGCCTGCCGCGCTCCCGCGTGGAGGGCGCCCCCGCGCCATTGGCCGCGGGAGCGTGGGGCGCCCTGCGCGCCTGGCGGGCGGACCGCTTCGGCAACCGCGTCTGCGAGGTGCGCTGCGCGGTGCAACGTGCTTCATTGGGCCAGCGCGTGCCATGCTGCAAAGCATGTGGAGCCACTGTGAGGCCATGACGTCGCCCACCTATTGAGTGATTCTGCACATGGAGCAGCATGCACGTCTGTCCTGCAGCACTGATTTGATGTTGCTGGCCTGAAGGTGGCTGATTGTGATTTGCGTGACACTCTAACTTACGTGCAAGTGCACGTGAAGCTACTCAATGGCTTCCTGCATATCGGGAGCAGCTCGCATGTGGCTTCGCGCAGGAGCCTGAGATCTGCAGATGCTGTGCCCCTGACTCCTGTGTGCAAGGGGTTGCACAGCGACCGTTGCTGAGTGCGCTGCTGATGCTTGCAGGTGACGGGGGCGGCGCCCGTGGTCGCCAGCGGAGAGGGCCCGGGCGCTCTTGTTACTGAGGTGGCGGAGGCCGGCGATGGGAGCTTCGAAGTCCGGTGGGCGCCCGCGCTGGCTCTGCGCTCGCCTCGCAAGGGAAGCCCCGACATTCGCTCGCTCTGCCCCGCCCCGTGAAGCAGTGGCAGCGGCCCCTCTAGAGCGCTGCCTCAAGGCAAACACGCTTCATTGTTATGCTGGCGGGGTGAAGAGCCACACCCAGGGCTGCAACACCTGTTGCGCGGTCTTGCAGTTGTTCTTACCCACCCAGACATCGACAGGGACCTCGCCATGGTGCCGATCCGCTGCCGCAGCATCCTTGGCCGGCCGTCCGCCTCATGACATTGCCCGCATGCGGCACAGGTACCAGGCCACGGTCGCCGGGCGCCACGCGCTGGCGGTCGCATGCTCGACCACCGGCGAGGCGCTGGCCGGCAGCCCGTTCGACATAGACGTCGGTCCCGGGCCGGCCGCCGCGGCTGCCTGCCGCGCGTCGCTCGCCGTGGTCGACGGCGGCGAGGCGATGCCGCTCGAGCCCGGCGCAAACCCTGTCCCAACCCTCCTCGCTGGCGCCGAAGTCGCCGTCAGCATGGCCGCCGCGGACGCGTACGGCAACGCGGCCGCCGCGCCCGGCGAGGGCTCCGGCCGGGGCTTTGCCGTGGAAGCCCTGGGGCCGCGGCAGGCACCGCTGCCGTTTGCGCGGCGGCCGGGCGGCGCGGGCGCGTTCACGGCGCTGCTGACGGCCGCCGGGAGCTACGTCGTGCACGCGCGGCTGGGCGACGTCGCGCTGGCGGGCTGGCCGCGCGTGCTGCATGTGGCGCCCGGCGCGAGCGACGCGGCCAGGTGCCTGTGACGGCTGCTTCTGCTCTATGGGGTTTAATGCTGTGTGCCGACCTGACGCCACCGGTTGTGTCACTGGCTGACAGGTAGTGGGCTCCACCCCATCATGCTTACGGCCCAAGGCCACCATTCCGGATGATCAGGAGTTGGCAGCCTCACCTTGCATGCAAGCGCGCACAGCCCCCATCCTTGCATGCAGCGCGCATAGCCCCCCACGGACAGCACGCCCCCGCACGACTGCAGGTGCAGCCTGGACGGTGAGGGCTTCGGCGTGGGGCCGCTCACCGTGGGCGAGCCAGTGCACCTGTGCCTGCACACGGCGGACGCCTTCGGCAACGCGCGCACCGCCGGCGGCGAGGACGCCGCGGTGGAGCTGGCGGGACCCCCTGGCAGCCTGGTTACGGCCGCGGCCGTTGCATGCAACGGGAACGGCACGTACGCCGTGCGCTTCGCGCCGGACCGCGCCGGGCGCTGGCTGCTGCACCCCAGGCGTGCTCGCAGGGCCGCGAGCCGGGGAGGGGGGCTCCCGCCTACACGCCTCCAGCGTTGCTGCGGGTTTGCAAAGGCGTGAAAGTGCCCTCTGCGCTGATCATAGAGGTCAGGGTTCTGGGGATGCGCCAGGGAGCTGGAGCGTGGCTATGAGCAAGGGCTGGCCGTTCGCTGATGCAATAACTCACCATGACTCACCAGGAGCGTGTGGCAGGCCCAGCTGCATATCTGCCGCAGTTTGCATGTACATAAGGCTTCTCTGTTGCCCTCTCTTTGCTGTAACAAAACCAGCGCTGATATGTGATGTGCTGCTGATTGCGAGCTGGCGCGCGCAGGATAAACAGCGCGGCGCTGCGCGGCGGCGGGTACGAGGTGCAGGTCGCGTTCGGGCCATTCCGCGCGCACGAGTGCGCGGTGGAGGCGGAGGCGGGCCGCGCGCCGGTCGCGGTCGGCGCTGTCACAGATTTTACGGTCGGTTCCGCGGACGCCGAGGAGACCAGCCGCGTGTTTGTGGGCACGGAGGTTGTGCAGGCGCACGTGACGGGTGTGCCCCTCCCCTCCCTCCCCCCCCCCATGCGGGCTGCATGCGCTTTTTTTATGCATATCGTGCTTGCGTCACGGGTGACATCGTGCTTGCGTCATGGGTACATGGCGCGCACTGTGGTTTGGTCCTCACAGAGCTGAGGATGCACCTGCAAGTGCCAAAGAGTGTTAGCTGACACAACATGCATGCGGCTGTGTGTCTCGCAAGGTGCCCCCAGCTGCGCCATGCAGGCTGGTCCCGCACAAGCAGCCGCGTGCCCTGGCCCAACCCAAAATCTACCCCAACCCAAATCAGTTGGGCGTGAGCTGCCGCATGCTGCAGGCTGGCAGAGGCCGCCGCGCCTGGCGCGCGCGCCCGCGCTGGGTGGAGGCGGGCGCCGCACCGCGGGCGCCCACCAAGCAGGCCACATTGCATCAAGGCGGCGCCCAAGCACGCGCCGCGGCCGTGACCCTCGCGGGCGCGCCGCGCAGGCCCCTCCGGCGCGAGCCGCCGCGTGCCGGCAGCGCTGGCGGCGGGCGGCCGCGCATGGCGCCTGCCCCTGGGCTGGGCCGAGGCCGGCGCGCACCGCGTGGCCGTCACGCTCGGCGGCGGCGGCCACGTGGTCGGCAGCCCCTTCACCGTTTGCGCGGAGCCGGACGCCGCATGCCTCGCGGCCAGCGCGTTTGAGGGCGCCGGCCTGCGCCAGGCGCGCCAGGCCCTGCCCGCGGGGCAGGGATGCAGGCGGCGGCAGATGCATGTGGCACACGCGGACGGGCCTGTGTTTCCGGGGTTCAACTTTGTGACGCTGCTGCTGATCTGGCAGGGGCCTCATGCGCGATATGCCTTTGTCGTCAGGCAATCAGAAACGCTCTCAGGGAGCTCGGATCCCCCAGAGTCCACATGCAGGCTCGGCGTGATGCGCGTTCTGCAGGCGTCTGGCACCCGCAGTCATGCATGCGGGCACAGCCATGCGGCAATGGCCTGACCAGAGCCCCGGGTGCGCCGCGGGCAGTGCGTGGCAGGCCAGCCCGCGGCATTCAGCGTCCAGGCCCGCGACCGCCATGGCCACGCACTGCGCGTCTGCGACGCCGGCTTCATCATTGAGGTCGCGGCAGGCGAAGAGCGCGTGCAAGGTATGCGCCCATTGCCATCGCAAACGCATCTATTCTCCTGCAGCTGCTGTGAGCCACAGCGGTGCTCCAGGCACCAGCTCTTGCATGGCTCACTGCGCTCCTCCTCTGGCACTCGGCATGAGCAGACTGGCTGTGCCTGTCCTGCTGCTCCCGAGGCTCCTTCCAGCCTTTAAACACCCCTGGCTACACCGCTTTCAGGCTCAGTGCGCAGCTGCGCTCCAGCCGGTGCTGAGAGGCGGCGGGACGCGCAGGCGCCGTGACGAACAAGGGCGACGGGCGCTTTGCAGTGACCTACACTGTCACAAAGGCGGGGTCTGTGATTATCGCGGCTCGCCTGGCCGACGCGCCCGGCGTGCGCATGTTCGGCGCCGCCTGCGAGGCGGGACCCGCGTCGCTGCCGCACTGCACCGCGGCCGCCGTGGCCGAGGCAGTCGTCGTGGGGCAGCCGGGCACACTCGCGTTCTGGCAGGCTGACCGGTGCGCCTGCTGTCCCTCTGCCTGTGGAGATTGAGTCATTGCTCGAGGCATGAGGGAGGATCGCGCTGAGCACATGATGCATGATAAAAAATTGTGCCGCAACAGGGCCTAAATGTCCGGCTATACAGACCAGTTCTGTGCTGGGGCGCCTGCTTACAATGCGCTGGCCCTGGCATCCATTGCCTTTGCTGCGGCAGCTCAAGCAAGCCGGGGCGCTGCGCGACGCCGCGCGCGCGGGCTGCAGGTTTGGCAACGAGTCGCGCAGCGCCCTGGCCGACATGCGGCTGTCGGCAGAGGCCACGGGCCCGTGGCCGCTGGAGACGGCCTGGGAGCGCGTGCCCGACGGCGCCACCATGCTCACCTACTCGGCCAGCAAAGCGGGTGCGGCGCGCAGCGCAGCGCGCTCATGGAGGGGTCAGGCCGTTCGGGGCGCTCCGTCATGACAGCCGTGCGCGCTCCCGCGCAGCTGCAAGGGCTGCATGACCTTGAAACGCTATTTGAAGGCGCCTGAATTGATTGCGTCTGCATCTGTTGAAAGCCTGTCAGCAGGCGCGCGCGTGCGCCAGGCGAGTACCGGCTGTCGATTGAGCACGCCAAGACCAAGGAGCGGCTGCCGGGCAGCCCGTTCGCGGTGGTCATGCGCGCGGCGGCCGCCGACGCGGGCCGCTCGACCGCCGCCTTCATCGACGGGGCCAAGCCGCTGGCCGGCGGTGCGCCCGGCGCGGCCGCGGCGGCGCTCGGCGCGGCCGGCGCGCCCATTACGCTGGCGGTCACGCTGCGCGACCGCTTCGGCAACCTCGCCCTCGGTGCAACCACGCTCGCGCGCCGCCCCGCTGCTCTGTGAACAGCCTATGCTCTCTGCTGCCCTGCTGCGGTCCTCTCGGACAAGCAGACGCAGGGGGCAGGTGCGCGTTATTATCTGATGCCTGGCCGAGGCTGGCTGGGAGCAGAGCAGCGCGGAGCATGTGACAGAGGTACAGTCCCTCAGTGCTGGCGTGTCGTGCGGGGACACACACCGCAGAACTGGAATCACGCAACTTCCCCCATATGGACCTGGGCCTCTGAGGGTGCGCGTGGGGGCCCCAGACGACGAGCGCGAGGTGCGCGTGGCCGCCAAGGGCCCGACCGACGTCGACTTTGAGCGCACCGGCAGCGCGGAGCATGGCGCGCTCTTCACGCTGGCCGGGTGCTACCTCGTGCGCGCCACGCTCGGCGGCCGGCTGCTCTCCGGTGCGCGCCGGCAGCCCCTGGGGGACCGCGCCGGCGCCAAATTTACATGCGGCGCTGCCCTGTGGCCGTCTAGGGCGATGCGTGCTTCACCTGTCTTCCCACAGGCACCCGCCAGAGTCCATTGGAACCCGCCAGGGTGGGGGTATTCAAGAAACAGTACGCAGATGGGCACTTGACGATGACGATGACGATTGACGCTCAGACAGTGCTTATGTCCGCTCGCCCCGCAGGCTGGCCGCAGCTGCTGGCTGTGGAGCCTGCGCCGGACGGCGAGGCGTGCTGCCGGCTGCGCGGCGACGCGCTGCGCGGCATTGTGGCCTTCCGGCGCGAGGCGCTGACGCTGCAGGTCCTAGACCGCTACCAGAACCGCCGGCGCGCGCCCCGCGCGGCCGCGCGCCCGCGCCCCGCGCGTCAGGCCTGGCAAGCGGGGCCTCATCGTGTGACAGCAACATGCTGCCAGCACAGCCATGCGCGGTTGGCGCGCCTTTGTGTTGCATGCATGCTGTGGCGGGCACCGCTCTCAGTGCGCACCTCATGTGGCATATTGACCGTAGAGCCTTGTTGGGCTCCACAAACCCTGCCCCTGACCGCGCTTGCCGCTGGCAGGGTGGCAAGCAGCGACCGCGTGGCCGCAGAGCTGAGCGGCCCCGGCGGCGCGGTGATCACGGCGTCAGTCGCCGAGCGTGGCCGCGGCGTGTACACGCTGTTCTTCACGGTGGACCGCGCGGGCGCGTGGGCGCTGCTGCCCTCGGTGCGCCCGGGCCTGTAATGGGCTTGAAAGCGGATGACATGTCACGGTTGCAGGACTGGGAGCGAGTGCTGAGTGAGCAACGCAGTCCTGCCAAGGAGTGATATGAGCGAAGCTTCTCCAGACTCGCCCACGCTATGTGACAACATGCGCTTGACACATGGGCATAGGTGCATTTGATGTCTCTCTCAGTCCTCAACTCTGTTCCTGATGCCGACAACTGGCTCATGGGGTCTGCGGCGAACAGGTCAACGGCGAGCCCGTGAAGGCTGCGCGCTGCGAGCTGCGCGCCGACTGGCCGCCCCTGACGGCCGCCGACGCCCAGCTCGTCTGGGAGCACGATGCGGCCGTGGCAGCGGGCGCGGTCTGTCAGGCGGCGCTCGTTCCGCATCACCTCTCCCTAGGCACGCCCCTCACTCTTCCTTGCATGCCCCCCGAGGCGCGTGCCTCATGCCTGGCCCGGTCCTGCGCTAGCAGCTGGATGCGGTGCGCACACCTCACACCTGACCTTTGCCGAAACACTTTGACGAATGCAGCTGGTTACACGCGCTCACTTGTACTAATAGCCGGCATGCACCGGACTGGCCAGTACACCTGGCGGAGCTGTGGTATCAAGGAAGGTGAGAGGCGCAGGACCGCGAGTTCTCCTGTTTGGTTACCTGACATCAGGGTTGGGTGCCAGGGCGCCGGCCGAGCGGGCATGAGGCCGCTGCCTTCGTGCTGGAGGCGCCCAGCGGCGTGTCGCGCGCGCTGCATGCCGAGCTGGACGAGCGCGCTGGGTGCTACCGTGCGCAGGTCGTCCTGGCTGAGGTGCGGGCTCACAATGCATCGTGGGCAGCCGGCCCAGCGTGTGGCTGGCCTGCTTGGAGCGCTACACTGGTGCACAGGCTCCAAGGTCTGTTGCGTGCCACGTATGTGATGAAATTTTAAAACTACAAACAAGCGTCTCTATATCTCCAGTGCCTGGTGTCAGTGAGCGCTCTGAAGCTGCATGCTGTGAGCGAGTAACAGCGACAGCGACGTGCAGAAGGCAAGCGCCCTCGCCGCCGGGCTCCCGACGCAGCACTGCCAAACATTCCAAGGTGAAGATGCACACGCACCAACATGCGCCCTCATGCTACTCACTCAGCAAACCAATTCTGCTTTCCTGGCATGTCTGGTGTGCAGGTGGGCGCGCACAAGCTGCACGCCCTGCTGGGCGAGGAGCCCGTGACGGGCAGCCCGCTCAGCATCGCGGCGACCGCCGGGCCCCTGGCGCTGCACTGCTGCCGCCTTGCTGATGAGGCGGCGCTCGCTGATGGCGGCGTCGTGGCGGGCGAGCGCGCCGCGGCCGTCCTCGCGACCGCGGACACGCACGGGCACGCGCTGGCGGCGGGCGGCGCGCAGCTCGCCGCCGTGGCCACCTCCGCCGCCGGCGCGCCCCACACGCCAGCGGCCGTGGGGTGAGAGCGCGGGCCAGGCGTGTCGATGGCACCCGCTTTCTACCAGAGCGCGGCGTGCTGCACATGCCGCTGCACCATGCTACTTGCCGCGCTCATGCATCTGAGTTGTGCCCCATACGCCGCCCGCAGGCACCGCGCACCCCGCAGAGGTGGGCGACCGGGGCGACGGCACGTACGACATCCGCTTCACGGTCCATGCGGCGGGGCCGTTCCAGCTGGCGCTCGCCGCCGCGGGCGCCGGCGCCGGCGGGCCCAGGCTGGTGTTTGACGGCGTCTGCCGCCCCGGCCGCGCGGCTGCACAGGCGCGCGCTGCAGCCCGCCACGCGCATGCATGCGTGCTGCCCCGCGCTGGGGCGCACAGGCCCTTCAACCTGCACGCGCTGGGGCTCCACAGATTGCGCGTGCAAGAGGCTCTGGTGCGCCTCCATCGCGCCCTGCTTGATCTTCCGGCATAGGTTTAACGTTGGGCCCTACCCTCACCGGGCGCGCCCGACGGACGCGCAGGAGTGCCGCGTGGGGGCGGCTGACACGGCGGTCGTGGCGGGCGCGACCGGGCGCGTATGCGTTGCGCGCGCCGACGCCTTCGGCAACGCGCTCGCGTCCGGCGCCGGCCAGGCCGCGCTCGCAGTCGCATGGGAGGGACCTGCGCCCGTGGCAACCGCCGTGACCGAGCTCTCCGGCGGGCGCGCCGAGGTTGCGTTTGTCGCGCGCGCCGCCGGCGAGTACGCCCTGGCGCTGCGCTGCCGCGGCCAGGAGCCGCTGGTTGGCGGGGTGCTTGCGGCCGTGCGCGTGCGGCCCGGCCCGGCCAACGCCGCCGCGTGCGCAGCCGCGCTAGCAGGCGAGGCGCCGGGCGGCGGCGTGGAGGTGGGCGCGCCGGCACGCGTGGCCGTGGACCTGCGCGACGCGTGCGGCAACGCCACGCGCGACCTGGGCGGGCAGGCCCGCCCCAGCCGCATATGCTTGCGCCCTGAGGTTGCAAGGGCGGCCGGTGCTTTGGCGAGCGTGAGTGGCCGAGGTTCGCATGCTGAACTGAAGCATGCGGACGCGCGCGTCCTCAGGCTGGTTGAGAGGAAATCGCGAATTTGCAGGCGCTGGTCGTGGAGGCGTCGGGGCCCGCCCCGCTCGCGTTTGAGGCCGAGGGCGGCGACGGCGCTGGCCCGTGCATCTACGCTGCGGCGCTCGTCGTGGCGGGCGACTATGTGTTGTGCGTGACGCTGGGCGATGCCATGCTGCCCGGCTGGCCGCGCGTGCTGCACGCGCGGCCGGCCGCGTCGGACGCCGGCCGCTGCTGGCTCTCGGGCGCCGCGCTCGGCGGCGTGGTCGCAGGCGCGCCCACTTGCGCGCTTGAGCGCCGCTGTGCCAGCAAACTTGGTACACATGGCAGAGCGCATGCAGGCGTGCAAGGGACATCGAGGGTGTTTGCACGGACAGCCGCACCGCTGTCCCCACCTGCTGGCTGCCCGCAGCGTTGCCCGGCGCACACGATTGTGCCGAGCCGACTGCAGAATGTCTGACGCGCTGCCGGGCGGCTCTGCACGCCGGCAACTTTGCGCGCCCGCGCGCGCAGGCGAGCCCGTGTGCGTGACGCTGCACACAGTGGATGCGCGCGGCAACGCGCGCGCGGCGGGCGGCGAGGCGGTCGCCGCCAGCCTGCGCGGCGGCCCGCCGCGCGCCGTGCCCGCCGCCGTAGACGCTGCGGTGACCGACAATGCCGATGGCACGTATAGCCTCGCGTTCGCGCTGCCCGCGGCTGGGCTGTGGGAGTTGGCCGCTGCGCTCGGCGGCGCGGCGGTGCCGGCGCCACCCACGGGGCCGCTCATCGCGCGGTATGGGCGCCTGACGGCGGCCGAGGTCGAGGTGGTGGGCCTGGAGCCCGGCGAGACGGTCGCGTGCGGGTCGGCGGACCCTATCTTCATCCAGGCGCGGCCGCCGCCCGCCGCGGCGCAAGTGCTAACACCCGCTGCCTGCCCCCGGCGGGACCCTGGCACGTAATGATATATATATTGGTGCGAGAACTTTTTCTCTCAGTCTGAACCTTCTTACACCGTAAAAGTCAATTCACCTGTTGTGAGGAATCTGCTACATAGGGTGGGTTAGGGTATACGATAAACCCTATTGAGAGCGCGCGCGCGCAGGCGCGCGGCGGCCGGCGCATGAGCGGCGCGGAGGCGTTGGCGGTGCGCGTGGCGGGCCCCGGCGGCGCCGCAGCCGCCGCGCCGGCCGCGCTCGCGGACGGCGGCGGCCACTTCCGCGCCGCGCTCGCCTGGGCGCAGACGGGGCCGCACCGCATCACGGTCCTGCTCGACGGCGTGGCCGTGCCCGGCACGCCGCTGGCGGTGCGCGCATAGACTGCACGATGGCCCCTCCCCGTGCGCGGGCTGCGTGAGGGCGTGCTGGGCTGCGCATGCGTGCCATGCGCATGTTGTGCCCCGGGCCCAGACGGGGGCGGGCGCGCCCGCGCTGAGCTCGCTGGCTCGCCGGCCGCTCGCTGGGCTGAAAGCGTCCTGCAACTCCGCTACTGCCTTGCAGCGGGTGCACGGGCCCTGAGCCTGCATGTGAGCATGGCCCGCACGCGCACCGCATGCGCTAGATTATGTCCGCGGGGGGCCTTGCGCCCTTTCAGTGGCCGAGGCCCGCAGGTGGGCGCGAGGCGGCTGCGCTGCACGCGCCTGGTTACTTTATACGGAGCCCTGAAGCCCCACTGGGGGCGGCCCCGCAGGTCAACGTGGGCCCAGCCGCGCTGCACGCGCCGGCCTGCCTGCTGCGCGGCCTGGACGCGCCCGGCGCCGGCGGCCGCGGCATGCTGACCTTCCACGTGCACGGGCGCGACGCGTTCGGCAACGTCGCCAGGCTCGGCCCGCGCGCGCTGGCCGTGGCCGCCGAGCCGCCCGGCGCGCTCGCCGACGTGGCCATGAGCCAGTGGGAGGACAAGGCGGTGGTGACCGTGCGCGCGACCGTGGTGACCGCGGGCGTGCTGCGCGTGGCCGTCGACGGCGCGCCCGTCTGCGCGGCCGGGTTCCCACTGGCCGCGGCCGCCGCCGGGGCGCGCGCAAACCTGGTGCGCGCCCGCGCCGCGGCCGTGCAGCTGTGGCAGCAGGGTGCCAGATGAGCGCTCAAGTTAGATGTGCGCTGCTGCCATGACATGAGATGTAGCTGTGCACTGCTGTTGGAGGCAGAGCCGTCCTTGCGGCGGGGCTGCTCACATGGCCGCGCACGCATGTGTCCGCGCTGTGGCCAGAGTGTCCGCTCCCTCTGGTTGACCGGTAAACAAGAAAGGCCAAGCAGCCACAGACGCTGGGTGCGGGTCGGTGGTGGTGTGCAGAACATCAGCACCATGAGCTGCAGGGGGCAGTCCGGGATGGGCTCTCCGGGCTGCTCCCCACTGCAAGCCGCCTTCCGAGCAGGCGTTCGCGTCCGGTGAGGCGCTGGGCGTGACCGCGGGCGAGCCTGCCGCCGCGCTGCTGGAGCTGCGCGACGGGGTGGGCCGCCGCGCGCTGCACGGCGGCGTCCAGGTCGAGGCGACTCTCGTGCCGAGCGCAGACGCGGCTGGCAGGAGCGGGCCGGCCGCCGCCGGGGTCCGGGCAGCGGCGGGACCGGGCGCCCAGCGAGGGGCCGCGACGGGGACAGGCGCGCAGCGGGACAACCCTGCGGGCACGGCCGGCCGCGCAAGCGGCCCGAGCGCGTGCAAGGCGTCAGCGGCCGCACGGGACGAGCCGGGCGCGGTGCCAGAGGTGGCGGTGGTCGACCGCGGGAACGGCTTGTACGAGCTGCGCTTCACGCTGACGCGCGCGGGCGCCTGGGCGCTGGTCGCGCGGCTCGCGACCGGCAGCGGCGGAGGCGGCGGCGGCGGCGGCGGCGGCGGCGACGACGACTGCGGCGGTGAGGGCGGCGGCGCCGAGGCGCGGTGTGCGGTCACGTGCACGCCCGGCGCAGCCTCGCCCGCGCACTTCACGGCGGATGCCGCGGCGCTGGGGTCGGGCGACCCTGGGCGACCCTGGCGCGCCGGCGAGCCCGGCGCGCTAACCGTGGTGCGCAGGGACCGCTATGGCAATAGGCTGGCGGCGGACGAGCGCGGCACAGGGTTACCAGGCCCCGCGCCGGCGCCGCCGCTCCGCGCGCGCCTGACGGGCGCGGGCGCCGCTAGCGCGGCCGCGGCGGAGGCGGGCGGTGGCGCGGTCGTTGTGACGTGCGCCGCGCACGTCGCGGGGGCGTACGCCCTAGACTTGCGCTGCGGGGCTTCAGGCGACTTCATCGCTGGCAGCCCCTTCCAGGCGCGCACTCTCCGCCACAAAACGTAGTAGCGCCTGATGCTGCCGGCAGCAGAAAGGGGTCTACTTGACGCAGCTGCGCGCATGAAGCCTCTGCATGCGGGCGCAGGTGACCCTGCACCCGGCCGCGGTGTCGCTCGCGGCCTGCAGCTACAGCGTCGCGCGCCTGGCCGCGTCGGAAAGCGGTGGCAGCGCGGGCGCCGCGCCGCGGTGCCGTGCGGGCGAGCCCGTGCTGCTGGCGGTGGAAACGCGCGACCGCTACGGGAACGCGGCGGCCGTGGCGCCCGGCGCAATCGTGGCCGCCGCGAACGGGCCGCGGGGCGCGGTGCCCTTCGTCCCGCACGAGGCGCGCGCCCCAATCACGCCGGAAGGCCCTGGAACATCCGTCTTGTGGCGGGTTCCAAGTTTTTTAAGGCGCAAGCAGGCGCCCCGACCAGGGCTAGGGTGATACCGAAAAAAATGAGTGAAAAACATGTAGGGTTACTCACCGGCGCAGCGCGCGCGCGCAGGGCGCGGAGGCGGGCGCGGGTGTGCAGCAGCTGCGCGCGCTGCTGACGGCGGCGGGGCGGCACGCGCTGGCCGTGAGCCTGACCGACCCTGACCCCGCCAGCAAGGGCTTCGCGCCGGTGCCCTCGCGCGGCGCGCCCACGGCCGTCACAGTCGTGCCCGGCCCTGCGGCCGGCCGGCGCACGGCCGTGCGCGACCTGCCGCGCCGCATCACGGCGGGCATGGCCGCGGAGTTTGCGGTCGTGCCCACGGACGCGTACGGCAATGCGGGCGCGCCGGGCGGCGCGTTTGCGTCCGAGCTGGCGCCCGCGGCGGGCGGCGGCGCGGCGGCGCCTTGCGCAATCGAGGAGACCGCACCCGGAGGCGCGCTCTTGCGGCCCGACAGCCGCTGCCCAGCTCTCGAACATCCGACGCGCCCTGCTGCTTGAACAATGTTACCTTCACCATGTCGTGCATTTGGAGCGGCTGCTCCCCTGGTTTCTGCTGCGCCGCTGACGTGCAGGGAGCGGCGTCGGAACCGCGCCTGCACCCTTGTCTGTCTGTTTGTTTGCGAAGGCGCGAGGCGCTGGCTGGGCGGCTCAGGGGCATGCCCCGCCGCGCAGGCGTGCGTACACTGATGGTGCGCATGTACTCTGAGCGCGCCGGGCGGTACACGCTGCGCCTGCTGCTGCGGCCGCCGCCCGGCGCGCCGGCGGCCCAGGGCCCCGCGGGGTCCGCCCCGCCCAGCCCTGGTGGCGCGCTGCCGGCGAGCCCGGCCGCGGCGGCCCACAGGCTGGGCGCCAGCCCAGGCCCCAGCCCCAAGCGCGGCGCCGACGCGCCGGCGGGCGCGCCCGGCGCCAGACCGGGGTTTTCTGGCAACCCAGGCGCGTGCAGCCCCAGCCCAATTCCAACGCCCGCGGCCGGCGCGGAGCCGCGGCCGGAGGTGCTGTACGAGGCCGCGGTGGCCGTGGAGGAGGCGCCCGCCAGCTCCAGCGACAGCTTCGCGCACGGCTTCTGGCCGCCGCAGGGCACGCTCGCGGGCGTGCCGGCCGGCTTCGCCCTGCAGGCGCGCCCGCAGGCGCCACCGGCGTGAACAGGCGGCAGCAGGGCCTCCCCTCACTACAAGAGCTTTACGTGCCTTTGGCATACCAACGCAACACTTTGATCTCGTTCGTCGCGGGCATGAGCGGTGGAATGCAAGGCGCACTAACCCTAACCTAACCCTAGACGCGCGCGCGCCGCGCGGCAGGCGTGCGACGCGTTCGGCAACCCGCGCACCGGCGGCGGCGACGGCTTCCAGGCGGCGGTGCGCGGCGGCGAGCCGGGCGCCGCGCGCGTGGAGGACCGCGGGGACGGCACCTACGCGGTGACGTACACGCTGCCGGCGGAGGGCGCCTATCAGATCGCCGTGACGGGGCCGGACGCGCGCCACGTGCGCGGCAGCCCCGTCGCTGTCACGGTGTTCCGGTGCGCCCGGGCGCCCGAGCGGCGACCTCCGCAGAGCGCTTCACGCGCCTGCACCTTGAAACACTACCTCCGCGGCCCCTCTCTCTCTCTGTGCAAAACGCGCCAGATCCGCCGGTGGCGCGCGCCGCGTCGCCGTGACCGATGCAGGGGCGCGCCAGGCGCGCGGCAGCGCCATCGCCGCTCTGTTTTCAGGATCCGCCGTGAGGCTCGGGCAGTGCTGCACGCCGTATGGGCTGCACGCATGCTTAGGCCGCGGCATAGAGCCCCCTGTGTCAGGCCTGGCGGGCACGCGGCGGAGGAGCGAGTCAGTTCATGTGCCTGCACTGCTGCGCCACGCGGCCGTCCCCTCCCGCCGCCAGACCGACTCCGCTCCTGGACTCGCCCCCGCGAGCGAGCGCTCCAGCCCGCCCGCGATCAGCCCCCGCCCGACGCATGAGCCCCGCGCGCGCGCAGGGACGTGGGCGCGCTGGCAGACCGCGAGATGCAGCGCCGGCTGGCGGCCGGCGCGGCGGGCCTGCGGCGCGAGGCCGCGGGTATGCGCGCGGAGGGCGCGGGCCTGCGGCAGCAGCTCGCCGAACTGGCCGGCCTGGTGCCCATGCAGCTGGAACGCGTACGCGCCGCGCTCGGGCAGACCCTGCAGCAGAAGGCGCGCCCCCCGCGCGGCCCGGCGCGCGCGCCCGCCGCCGCCGCCGCCCCGCCGGGCGGCCAGCAGCGCATGCAGCCAGCGCTCGGGCCTGTCTCACGCTCTGGACTGAGCCTCGTCGCATGCCGCCAGAGATGTGCATATATGCTGATGCGGCTGGCGACACGTCTGAACGCCTGGCAAAGCATCCAGGAAGGCGTTGAGCAGCCCAGCGTCAGCCTGCTGCCCTGCACTGCAAGTGCCAGGCATGCGCCGGCCGCGCTTCTTGCTGCAGCATGCCGCTGCTCATGGCACTGCAATACCCTGCACGCATGAGCCCGCTTGAAGATTGGGAGCCTGCCAGGAACCTGTCGCCAGCCGTAAAGGCGTAGGGTTATGGTAGGGTATCCGGCCATGACCGCTTGCGGTCCCACAGCAGGACGCGGAGCTGGTGGAGACGCGCGCAGCGTTCGCGCGCGAGGCCACCGCGCGCCGGCGCCTGCACAACGCGGTGCAGGAGCTGCGCGGCAACATCCGCGTGTTTGTGCGCGTGCGGCCCGACGGCGGCGCGGCCGGCGGCGTGCTGCACGCCGAGGACGGCCACCGCGTGCTCGCCACGACCGCGGGCGCCACCAAGGCGCGCCGCCCAGCATGCTCGGCCTTCGGTGACGGCCTTGTGCTGCAAAAAGCGCGGCCGGGCGGGCAGCGCGCCGCGCGTAGTGGGTGGCTGGGCCTGCGCCGGCCGCCTGCGCCGGCGTCACTCAGGTCTGTGCGCCCTTGACGCTGGGCATAGACAGCAGCGCGCATGCACATTGCCGGCGGGGGCATGCGCCGCGCATGTAGAGAATCTTCATGTCAGGAAGCCGCGAGGTGTTGCACTGAAGGCTGCATGCCCCGATGTGCTCCAACGCTGCATGCCGCACCGCGCCCCACTGCTGCATGCGCCGGTGCAAATGTCAGCCGCACGATCGTTCGAGTCCGGCCTCGCGGCTGCTGGCGGGAGCGCGCCCAGCCCTGCACGGGGTGCGCGCAGGCGTTCGACTTCGACCGCGCCTTCCCGCCCGGCGCCAGCCAGGCGGAGGTGTTCGAGGACGTGTCGCCGCTGGTGACCAGCGCGCTCGACGGCTACAACGTCTGCATCTTTGCCTACGGCCAGACAGGCGCGCGCGCGGCCCGGGCGCGCCGCTGCCCGGCCACCAGGCAAGCGCGCGCGAGGAGGCCGCGTGCGCAAAAGTGCGCCATCGCAGCGCGCGCGGGCGCCCCGAGCGCCGGCGACATGCCAGCCAGCAGCGCGCCAGCGCGCGGAACCCGCCGCGGCGGGCCGCACAGCCTGCCCCCGGCGCGCCGCGCGTCCCTGCGGAGCGCAGCCGCGCGGGCAGCGCCTCTTGCGGCGCTCGGCCCAGGCCGCCGGCGCGCGCCCGCCTGCCGCTGACGGGCGGGCAGCGTGGCGCGCAGGCGCGGGCAAGACGCACACAATGCTGGGCACGGCGGAGGACCCTGGTATCAACTTCCGGACCATGCGCGAGCTCTTCCGGTGCGCGCAACCCTACCCTGCCCCGCCCCGCCCCCTGTGCCCGGCCGGCACCGCGGCGCGCGGCGCGCCCGCTGCACGGGCTGCGGCCTTCCGCATGTGGGATGCACGCGGGCGGTGTCCTGCCAGCCCTGCCTTGTTTGAGCATGGGTTTGCGCGACCATGGAATTTAAGGGCTGCAGCCCTGAGGGCCACCCAGGCAATGAGGCAGTGTGCATGCGTGCCGCACGCTTCAACACAAGCCTTGCATGCCTGCTTGCGCGAAATGGTTCCGTTCGGTGCTCAGGAGAGTCTTGCGCGTGGTGCCTGCGTCACCACTGTGACAAGCCTGAGCACGTGCATGCGCGCGACCGCGCCCAGGTCGATCAAGGAGGACCGGCCGGCGGAGATGCGCTACGAGATCTCGGCCGCGATCCTGGAGATCTACAACGAGGCCGTCGTCGACCTGCTGGCCCCGGGCGGCAAGGCAGAGCTGGAGCTGGCGCGCTCGGGCGGCGGCTTCGACCTGCCCGACCTCACCTGCGTCGGTGCCCTACCCTACCCTAGCGCTGCCTGCCAGCCGCGCAGCTCCTCATGTCTTGGATCGGGCTGGCCATGCCCACGCTGGCGCGCTTAGGCGGCCGCTTCACCCTGCCCGGTCTGACGCCGCTTGTGCGCAGCATGGCCGCCATGGTGCAATGCGTGCGGGGCGGTGTGACGGCGACTGCATGTGAGGTGCAGGCGCGGGGCTGTCGGAGCAGATCCAGGGAAGGGGTAGGTTAGGGTTCTGGCTGGCGCACGTTCACGTCAGCTCGGAGCGGGCCGGCGCGCGCGCGCAGGCGTGGAGTCGGCGGAGCAGATCCAGGGCATCATGGCGCGCGGCTTCGAGCAGCGCGCGGTCGGCTGCCACGACGTCAACGCGCACTCCAGCCGCTCGCACTGCCTGCTCGTCGTGCGCGTGGCCGCCACCGACCCCGCCACCGGCGCGCCGCCCGCGCGCGCTCCTGAAGCAGGCCTGCAAGTTTCCACCCCAAGTGTGCGACCGACCTGGGAAGAGAAGCACATTTCCAAGCAGGCCAGCTCGCCGCGCTGCAGTGTGCGTCCCGGGCCAGCAAGCGCTTGTGCGCCACCGCACAGCAGCCTGGCCGGCGCCTCCAGCGACCCAGAGGCGCGCACCGGGCCGGTTAGTGGCTCTGGCGCGCTGGCGCGCTGGTGGCTGAGCCGCGGCGCCTGTGTGCTGCCCGCAGGCGTGCGCGCGGTGGGCAAGCTCACGCTCTGCGACCTGGCCGGGTCCGAGCGCATCACCAAGACGGGCGCGACAGGCGCGCACCGGGCTGCCCTCGCCGGCCGCAAACCGGCGCCACTCGCGTGGCTCCCATAGAGCACCGCGCACGTTGTGCATGCGGCCGGCGCCCATGCGCGCATCGCGCCTGTGTGCACGCCGCACCTGCTTTGTTGTCGTCCGTCCGTCGTCCGCTCGAGCCAGCAGGATCACAGGGCTGTGTGCAGCCTCCAGGTGCCTGCAAGGTCTCAATGGCAGGGTTTTCAAAACGCGTGGCAGGGCGCGGGCTGGACCCGGAAGCGCATGTCAGGGTGGGGCGGCTGGCGCGCCGCGCAGGCCTGACGCTGACGGAGGCGCAGAACATCAACCGCTCGCTGCTGGAGCTGGGCAACGTCATCCCCGCGCTCATGCAGAACGCGTCGCACGTGCCGTACAGGCGCGCGCCCGCCTCGGCGCCCGTCCATGCACGCGCGCGGCGGGGGCGCATCGCCCCGCGCTCGCGCGCCTGCTGCGGCGCTGCAGGCCGCGCATGCTGGCCGACACCTGTGCGCACATTCATGCCCGGCCGCCCAGCTGCACGCACTCGGGCAGTCGGCGCCTGGCTGAGGTCTGAGGTCGGCTCGGATGCCCGCAGGTTGCCTGAGGGCGGGGCGGGCGGCCGCGCGCGCAGGAACTCCAAGCTCACGATGCTGCTGCAGGACAGCCTGGGCGGCGAGGCCAAGGCGCTGATGGTCGCATGCGTGTCGCCCGCGGCCCTGCACGCCGCCGAGTCATTGTCCACGCTCGCCTTCGCTTCCAAGGTGGCTGCGCGCGCGCTGCCCTGCAGCCCACCCTGCAGCCCACCACGCCCAGTGCCGCGCGGCAGGAGAGTCCAAACACCTGCCAGTCTACGAGTACCATGTGCAAGCTGTCTGCATTTACTCTCTCTGCCTCCCCCTCCAAAAAAACCAAGCACATGCCCCGACCCCATGCGCAGTGGTCACCAGGCTATTTGCGTGGTTGGGGACGACAAAGCTCAGTACCTTGCGTGCTGGCAGCTTGGGGCCTGTGAAGGCCCACTCTCTGCTCACGCCGCCGCCGCCTGGGGCAGACAGCGCGCGGCGGCCGTCCTTAGGCGCCCTCCCGCGCCCGCAGGTGGCCAACGTGGTGCTCAAGACGCCGCAGCGCAAGCTGGAGGACGCGCCCGCGTCCAACGGCTCGGCAGTTGCTGGGTCGGATGCCACGCAGCGCCGCGCTGGCGGCGCGGCAGGTGCTGGGGGCACAGGCCGACCAGCCGGAGCGGCGACCGGAACGCGTACGGCCGCGGCCGCGCGCGCAGGCAGCGCTGCCGCGCGCAGCGCCGCGCGGCCCCCGCAGCCCTTCGCCTGACAGGGCGCGCGGCGGCACTGAGAAGCCACTGGCCAGGGGCGCGAGCAGCGCGCCGGCGTGGGGCAACGGGCAGCCCAAGGGCACCGAGGCGGGGAGCGCGGGCAGCGCCGCGCGGCCGCAGGCATGCGCCTGAACGGGACCTTAATGCGGGGCCTGCCGCGCGGGTCCGAATATGGCACAGGATAGTAATTGCGAGCATGACAGGCATGCGACATGGCGTGACGATGCCATGAGGAAACTGATGCGGTTTACCGCCAGGCATTCTGGCGGCGAGGGCAGGGAGTACGCACAGGTGCTGCCTGCCTTAGTATTGTACTGAACCCACACAGCTTTTTGCTTTTTTGGTCCAGCACCAATGGCTGTGGGAGCAGGGACATTCAGCGCATCAACAAAAGGGTGCGGGTGCTAGCTGGAAGAGAACTCGGGGGCGGGGACAATGGATGATCTCACTTGCTGGCGGTGTCCCCAGAGGACTGCGGTGTCCCCCGGCTCATGCAAGGCGCACAAAGCTGCTGCCCAACATGCGAGGGTCCAGCATGGATGCTGCCAACATACGAGGGCATCTGGCGGTAGTGCGCCTGCCAGCTAGCGTGTCCTGTCACAGGTATCACTGACAGAATTCCATGCAGTGCCCGCCTGTCAGCTGACGGCCGCTGACGATTGCCAGCCTACAGCCATGCGTGCAAGCAGGCAGAGGGGGCACAGATAAGCCCATATCATAGAGCCTCGCGCATGCTGCTCGTGCAATGCCTGCACTTGCTTTTTTACTTGCGCTGTCCATGGGTCAGTCACCTCCTCGCGGCCTGCACAGCTTATGCATGTTTTTAGCGCAAGCTCTGCACGCCAGCGCTTTGCCCAGTGTGCTACTGGACCTTGTCCATAGTTTGTTTCATGCCTGTAGCTTGTTTCATGGCCCTCCTCCATTTGCCAGCGTGAGACAACCCGCTGCAACACCTGGTTTCGAGCCTCGTCCGCTACGCAATAACAGCCATCCTAAGCCCACCCTGACACAGAAACACTGGCCACTTAACCTGGCACCTGGCCACTACCACGAAGCATGCCTTGGTGTCATAAAAGAACAGGCGCGCCACAGCGCAAACACCTTAATCACGTGTTCACACTCATGCTACCCAGCATGCAGGCCGCGATCCGCCCTCTGAAACTGGCCTCCCCTCTTGAAGTGGCCTTGCCAGACACACTGACTCCCGTTCACACAAGCGCAGCGGCCTGCGGCTCCATGCGTTTGCCGGACAAATGCATTGCGCCCGCGAAAAACACCATGCACCTCTGGCTCAGGCCAGCCTCCTGCCGTCTCAGGCAAACTGCTGGCCCACCAGCTCACCGTGGTTGTCGACGGCGTTGTATGCCTCCCAGTCTGCACACCCGCGCGCAGGAGGTCAGTTTCACACGTCAACACAAGTCACGCATGTAACAAATACCGTTCAAAGCGGGTCCCCAGCATGTGTGTCATGCGCCTTTAGGTGGAGGCCATAACGCACAGCGGTTATTCGCAAGGGTCAGCCAGAGCGGTCACGAACATGCAACTCACACAAACATGGTGACAGCTACTTGCTGCTCTACACGGCACGTCATGGACGGGCGCGCACTGGTGGCGATGGGCGCAGCAACCAGGTGGTCCGGGATGCCAAAAGCGTCCACCAGCCGCTGGCTGCACGGCGCCAGCTCTGTGCACAGCGCCCTGGGCGGGGGCGGCCCCGCAGCGGGCGTCAGGATCCGCAAGCCAGAAGTTGAAGACGCAGACTGGACGCGCGGCTAAAGCTTGCATGTCTGCTCTGAGCGCCTTCACTGCATCCTCTGCTACGCCGATTGTCGCGCCGCGCCACAGCAGCGCACAGCAGAGACCGGCTGCAATGGACAAAGCCTATGGGCAGCACCAGCTGCCCTTCGAAGTGACGTCCAACGGACGCACCATGCGCGGCGCGCGCTGGTTCCAGTCTCTATTAGTCCACGCCACATGCACACGCTGTCGCCAGACATCCTCGCGAACATACAGCCGCCGCCAGCGCGCGCACCGTATCTCGCCCGGGATCGCGCGCCCCGCGGGCAGCGCCAGCAGCCCCTCGCCCATCAGGTACCCCGCATCCAGCTCCAGGCGGCGCAGCGCGAAAAGCGCGACCAGCGGCCGCAGCACGCCTGCCACGGCCACCGGCGCGGCGGCCACCGCGCGCGCGCACGCCTCCATGACCTCGCGCTCCGCGTACGCCTGCGCGGTCGCCTGCCGCGCCGCGCAAGCCGCAGCTCAGTGTAAACGGTTAGAGTCAGGACCTCACCCACACCCGCTGCAGCGCGCTTCCTGCATGGCCTGCGCTGAGACGGGGCGCTTGGGTAATGGCCCGCTCGCGTCCGGCGCGCGCGCGCTGTACCCCTGGCCGCGCGGGGGCACGCAACTCCGCGCAGCCCTCCAGGCACTGGGCCCCGCATGCACGCGCAGTGCTGGCCGCTGCGCCGCCGGGGCCCGCTGATCAGAGAGCGCCGCGCGGGCGTGCGCGGGTCCCGCGCCTGCACCAGGTCGGACTCGCGCTTCATCCAGACTTCAAACACGGCCGGCCCGCCGCTGACGCGCGACATCTGCGCGGCCAGCGCGCCCAGCAGGCGGCCCTCGCGCGCCACGAACACCGCCGCCAGCGCGTCCAGGTCCCGCAGCTTATCCGCTGCGCCCGTGCCCGCCGGCTCAGCACCCGGCCGGCCCGCCTCTCGGCTTGACAGGGATGGTGGTAGGTCACAAAAACGGTTACAGAAATGATCCTGATCCTGCATTACATGACTTGCTGTGCTGACACTTTCAAGCATGACAGAGGTCTCTGCACGGCGTCACAGCACGGCCTGCTCACACGGCACGCAGCACAAGTTCTCGCATCTGTGGCTTGCTTGACCTGCGCGGCACGCTCAGCGCATGCGCCCAAGCCGTCAGCAGATGCGCACCGCTGAGCGGCGCGGGGCCCCGCGCGGCGCCGGCCTGCAGGCGCGCGCGCACCGCAGGCTCGCCCAGCCGCGAGAGGTACTCCTTGGCGACCTGCGCGCGCGCGGGGGAGAGCCTTCAGCCGGTGCTGCGCAGCGCGGCGCTGCCAGCGCGGGCACGAGCGCGGGCCCGCCAGAGCCAGCTCGCTGCAGAGAAGCAAGTGCTGCCCGAGGGTGAGCAGACAGCCCAGGGCACCATCAGGCAAGGGCTGCAGCAAGCACATCAGTCCACACACTGAGGAGCGCCCGTGTCGGGGGCAGTTGGGATGAGCGGGGCTGCAGTGGCCATGCCAGCGTTCACGAGCCCCGGCAAAGGCTCTGAGCAGTGTGGGGCTGCGGCCGGCAACCATCTGAGCTCCAGCTACATGCCAGTCGCCAATGCCCAGCTGGCCAGGGCGATCCCATGCTGGACCTCGACATGGGACAGGGCGGGCCTTTTGCATGAGCACGCGGTTGTCGCCCTCCGCGGTCATCCCAGCGTGCGCAAAGCCGATGATGTGCCCGAAGCGGTTCACCGACAGGTAGCCCTGCCCGCCGCAGCGCTCCCGGCACGTCGTCCCGGTCTCCTGCGCTCATGCGCGCACGCATCCTCGTCACCCTGCGGACGAGCGGGGCCGCACGTGCGCCCACGCCACTGCACAGCGCAGGGGCGACCCACTGCGCGCACCCGCCAGGAAGAAGCAGGCGCGCGCGCCGGCCAGGGTACAGGGCACGGGCTCTGGTCTGCTTTCCCGTCTGACTGACACGGGCACAGGCTGCGCCGCCACGGCGCGGCAGCTTTTCACTCGTCCTCGGCAGCACCGCGGCCTGTGCATGACGGCGGCAGCGCGAACGGAGCAGGCGCCGCCCCGCGACGCGCCTGGTCGTTTCAGGCGCACAGCGGGCTTGATGGCGCAGCGCAGCAGCGCATGGGGCAGGCGCCGCCCGGGGGCGCGCCTGGCCGTTCCAGGCGCACAGCGGCTTGATGGCGCAGCACAGCATCACGACCTCGCGCGCTATGGCCGGGTCCACGACCGCCTGGTCGAAGCCGCTCGCCGCCGCCCAGCGATCCTGGCGCGGGCGAGCGGGTGCGGTCGGCGGCGTGCACCGAGACGCGCTGTGTCATGCACAGGACTGCCCGCGTGCCGGCACCTTGATCGGGCAGACGTTCTTGCCAAAGCAGACACGTTTGGACGCCCACTGCACTAGCACACGCTGCAGAGGCTCCAGCACTCCTGATGGGAGGACGGTAGGAGGCGCGCGCCTTGACATGGGACAGCCCGAGGTTGAGGCACACGGTCTGCGCCAGCAGCGGCAGCAGCGCGCGCTGCTGCAGCTGGTAGTCCAGGATCGGCGTGTCGCTCGGGCCCCTGCCGCGCAGCGGACGCACTGGGCTGGGCGCTGCGGAGCGAGTCTGCATGGCGAGAGTACTGCATATGCGAGTAAGCATTTAGCCTGTCGACCACAGTTGCCGAACAGGCGAGTCAGATGTCCCGCAATACCTGCGCTCAAGCTGGCTAAGCTTAGCATGCTGGCTAAGGTTAGCCAG
>JAABUV010001035.1_pt1 | contig 40988 bp, 35 predicted proteins | sample 5559971 | NCBI WGS metagenome assembly JAABUV01 (sample SAMN10711881, study PRJNA513362) | rock metagenome | isolation source: Antarctica rocks | place: Antarctica: Victoria Land, Knobhead nord | collected 2015-12-19 | reverse complement strand
CCTCGACATCGGTGATCTGGGTGTAGATCGATCCGGACAGTCCGTAGGGCGCTCCCTGGTCGCGCAGCACCGCGTTGTTCGCCTCGTAGCCGGCGTTGAGCGCTTCGATGGTCGGAACCGAACCGTAAGGGTTGATCGAAGCCGTCGGCCAGAGATGTCCCGGAACGGAGTAAGTAAGTCCGCCGTGCTCGCCGTCGATGGACGCGCGGGTCGCGTCCGGCGCCGGAAGCGCCGGGCCCTGGTACTGGTGCCAGTCGATGATGTCACCGGTACCCGGATCGCCGGGGGTGTCGCAGCAGTTGGAACCGCTGCGGGCGTCGACCAGTCGGGACGGATCCTGCTTCTTGATCTGGTCGCCGACATCGGTGGCCGCCTGCACGCTCCACTGCCCCCAGCCCTCGTTGAACGGGATCCAACCGATGATCGACGTCACGTTCTTCAGCTGGGTGACCATCTGCGCGGTCTCGGCGCGGAAATTGGCCTTGTCACCAGTGGTGAGCGAGCCGTTGCGGCCGGTCGGAAGCGCCGGTGAATCCTGCCAGACCATCATGCCGAGCTTGTCCGCCCAGTAGTACCAGCGTGCCGGCTCGATCTTGATGTGCTTGCGGATGGTGTTGAATCCCAGATCCTTGGTCTTCTGGATGTCGAACTTCAGGGCAGCGTCGGTGGGCGCCGTATAGATGCCGTCCGGCCAGTAACCCTGATCAAGCGTCCCGAGCAGAAACGTCGGCTTGCCGTTGAGCGTGATGCGCTGCTTGCCATTGACGTTCGTTACCGCGATCGACCGGAGTCCGGCGTAGCTCTCGACCACATCGGTCCCATGGCCGGAAAGCCTGGCCTTGAAGGTGTAGAGGAACGGATCGGTCGGGCTCCACAGGTGCGGTCTGGGCACCGTGACCCTCGACGATCCTCCCGCCGCGCCCCTAACGCTGGCGACCCTCCTGGTGCCTGCGTACACGTCGACCGCGAGGCGCTCATTGGTCGGATCGCCGTTGAGCGTCGCCTGGAAGGTGAACGACGAACTCGACACATCCGGTGTCGCCGTGAAGGAGGCGATACTCGTGGCCGCGACCGGCTCGAGCCAGACCGACTGCCAGATTCCGGAAGCAGCGGTGTAGAAGATACCGCCCGGTGCGAGGCGCTGCTTGCCGACCGGAATGGTCGCGCTGTCCACCGGGGAATGCACCGCCACCACGATCTCCTGCGGGCCCCTGGACCGCAGGGCACCGGTGATGTCGACGCTGAAGGCGTCGTAGGCGCCGGTGTGGCGAGCCAGTTCCGTGCCGTTCACATAGACGGTGGCGTCGTAGTTGACCGCCCCGAAGTTGAGCCGCAAGTGCTGGCCGCCGCTGGTGAAGTTACGCGGTACGTCCACCGTGCGGCGATAGAACATGTAGTCGGAATGCTTCTGCACACCAGAGAGAACCGACTCGGCCGGATACGGCACGAGGATCTGGCCGGCCAGGTCGGTGCCGAAGGGCGGGGGGCTGAAGCCGTCGGTCTCGGCGTACTGCCAAAGGCCGTTCAGGCTTTTCCACTTCGGTGCTGCCACCGACGGCCGGGCCAACTGCGGCCGCGGATAGTCCGGAAGCGCGTTCGTCGGCGAAACGGCGGCGGTCCACGGGGTTGCCAGCGGAGCAGTCAAACCGCTCCAGGTGTCCCCGGTGGCCGCGGCCTGCGCGCTTGCCGGGGCTGCGATCAGCCCGATACTGCAGACGGCGGCCAACGCGACGCTAAGCCACCTCTTGCGCAAATCTGTCATTCAGGACCAACTTCCTTGTAGGTCGGATCGAAACGCCCGGAATCGGCGGGGACGCTGGCCACGCCGAAAATGACCGTGTCGACGCAGGTCAGACCAGATGGCACTGACGTCAACGTCGATGCCACAATCGAACCAAAGCATCCCTGCGTGGTCAATACCTGTCAGAAAGTAACACCTGATCGGCGCAAGCAGATCAGGACCGATCACCGCCGGACGCGGCGACCACTCGTCGCGGTCCGACCCGTCCGGTCGACGTCGAAGCTGCTACCAACCGCTAACCGGCAACTACGTCACTGGACGCGGGGGGTAGGGGCGCGGTGTGGACCTGCACCCCCGCAGCGCCCATAGCGGCGAGCAGGGCCGGCTCACCGTCGTCGTCGGTGACCAGATGAGCGATCCGAGCCGTCGGCACCGTCTGGAACATGGTGTCCACACCCAACTTCGTGTGATCAGCCAGCACCACAACCTCCCCGGCGGCAGCAGCGATCGCCTGATCCACCCCCGCCACATGCATGTTCGGCGTCGACAAGCCCCGCTCGACGGTTAACCCGTTCCCGGACAGGAACGCCCGCCGCACCCGCAACTGGGCGAACGAATGCTCAGCCGCCCCACCCACCAACGCATACGTCGACCCGCGCAGAGAACCACCGGTCATCACCACCTCAACAGCGGTACGCGCAAGAACCTGCGCGACCAAAAGGGAGTTCGTCACGACCGTCAGGTCCTTCATCCGGACCAACCGCCGGGCGAACTCCTCGGTGGTAGTGCCGGCGCCGATGACGATCGCGTCACCTTCCTCGACCAAACTGGCTGCAACGTCAGCGATACCGGCCTTCTCAGCCGCTGCCACCAAACTCTTCTGTCGGTAACTCTGCTCGTGGGAAAGTCCGCCCCGCAGCGCCGCTCCCCCACGCCGACGATCCACCAGCCCGTCGCACTCCAACGCCTGAACGTCCCGCCGCACCGTCACCTCAGAACTGTGAACCGCCACCGCAAGGTCACGCAGCGAAACCACCCCACGGCTACGGACCAGATCCAAAATGGCCTGCCTACGCTCAGCTGCGAACATGATCTCACGCGTCCTCTCACCCCAACGGGGCAGCGCATCACCGTCCGACCGGAACGCCGCAATTGAAATCAGGCAACAACGATTGATGCGGCATCTTCACCGGTCGGTCAGCGATCGTTGCAGACACACCCAAACCATGACCAAATCTATCAGTATCGAACAGCCAATTCCGGGCTCCGTTCGCCTTTTCTCAGGGACGGACGATTAGCTCTTCTAGCACCTCGGCGAGGCGGACCAGCTGGGTGCGCCTCGACCTCACTTCAACCCGGCCGCGATCTCGGTGTGTTGGCAACGCAGCGTGGCGAGCTGTTCTGCCAACCGTGGGAGCACCTGCGAAGCACCAGCCGTGCCGGTGACGACCATGCTCGCCGCGAGCGACCAGCACGGCGCCAGGTGTCGTCCCAAACCGCGGGCGTTTTACCGCCCACCGGCGTTGGTGAAAGCTCGGAGCCATCAATGGCCTGCGGTGGTCGGCGAACCGCACGATCTGCAAAACGCAGCCACGGTCGGTGAGTGAACTCATCCGAGGCCTGGGCCGTGTTAGTTCCCTTTTGGGGATCCACCCTCGATGATCACCACGAAGTACGGTTTCTTTCATCCGACAGCCTGATTGTTGGCGCAGCCGACACGCCGACTACTTCAAGGTCTGTCGAACGATCAGTCCTCCGCCCCGTAGGACCGCCATCGTGCCACTACCCGACCAGCAAATCCCGGCGGAGTCAAATCGAAAGCAGCATGGTGATTCACCATCGGTGTCGACCAGGGTCACGACGCAACGGTAAGCAGATGTACACCGAGCCGCAGGTCTACAAGTTGGCGATTCACACGACGGGGGCACACCCCAACCCCATCTGAGCAACAACAATAACCGTTGCAAACTGTTGACAGAATCGGTTGAACTATTGACAAATTAGGAGCACTATTAGATCGTTAGCCTTATGAACCAGGTCACACCAGCGTTCCTCCTTCGCCCGCGCTACCCCCTCCGGTAGCACCGCCTGCTTCGGTTCGTTTCGCTGACATCGCCGTCCGCCATCCCCGTTGAAAGGTGTCACCCATGCTTGAGCGCGACCCCCAGGAAACTCCCGCAGTATCGGGTCAGATCGAGTCGGCGGGCACTTCCCGTCGACGGTTTCTGCAGTGGTCGGCGGTCGCCGGCGCTGTGGGTGCGACCACCACTTTGGGTGCCACGTCGGCTCTTGCTGATCCGGCCCCGCAGTCGCGGGGTCACGCCGGTCACGCCGGTTCCACCGATCTGCAGTTCGATCCGCTGCGACCGCCGGCCGTTCCGTTGGCGGTGCGCTCCCCGTACCTGAGCACCTGGCTGCAGACCAGCAGCCTGCCGGGCACCTGGCCGACGGTCTGGTTCGGTGCGATCACGGCGATGGCCGGGCTGGCCCGGATCGATGGCACCACCTACGTCTTCATGGGCAGGCCGGCGCTGCCCAACAGCGCTCCGCTGCCGACCATGCGGCAGACGGCGTTCGAGCTGACGTCCACCTCCTCGCGATTCACGTTGGAGCAGGATGGCGTGGAGCTCACCGTCACGTTCCTCTCCCCCGTCGAGCCTGGTGACCTTCGGCGCCAGTCGATTCCGTTGAGCTACGTCACTTTGAGCGCCCGCAGCACTGACCGCAAAGCCCACGACGTCAGCTTGTACATGGACATCTCCGGGGAATGGGCTCTGCCTGACCATCCGGACAATCCGATCACCTGGAAGAAGCAGGCGATCACCGGGAACGGCCAGCAGCTGACAAATCTGAACTACCAGCTGGTCAACCAGAACCCGCTGAACGCCGGAACCCCGGATGACGACGCCCGGTGGGGCACCATGGTGTGGTCGACCCCCGCGCTGCCCGGAGTAACCTCGCAGATCGGCCAGGACAGCCTGGTGCGGTCGGCCTTCGCCAGCAAAGGCGTACTCGACGGGTCGGTCGACCCGGACCAGCCACGCAACATCGGCGACCGGTACCCAGTCTTCTCCCACAGCATCGCACTGGGCGCGGTGACCAAGGCCACCACCCCGTTCGTGCTGAGCATCGGGCACGTGCACACACCCTCGATCGCCTATCTGGGCACGCCGTTGCAGCCGCTGTGGACGAGCTACTTCCCCTCGTGGCAGGACATGATCTCGTTCTTCCACACCGACGCGTCCGCGGCGGTGTCACGGGGCGCGGCGCTGGACACGAAGATCAGCCGCGACGCGCAACGGGCCGCCGGCTCCCAGTACGCCGCGATCTGCGCACTCTCGCTCCGCCAGGCGTACGCGGGCACCGAGCTCGTCGTCGGCTCGGACGGCAAACCATGGGCGTTCCTCAAAGAGATCTCCAGCGACGGCAACGTCTCGACGATCGACGTCACCTACCCGGCCATGCCGGTGTGGTCCTACCTGGACCCGGCATATTTGGGTCTGCTGCTGGCGCCGATCTTCGACTACGTGGAGAACCACCACTATCCGAAGCCGTTCGCGCCGCACGACCTGGGGTCGCACTACCCCGACGCGTCGGGGCACCTGGACGGTACCGGCGAGGAGGACATGCCGGTCGAGGAATCGGCCAACATGCTGATCATGTCCGCCGCCTACCTGCGTGACGTCGGCAGCGCCGCCGCCGCCGGATTCGCCCGGCAGCACTACGCCATTCTCAAGCAGTGGGCCGACTACCTCGTCGACAACGCGCTCGACCCCGCCTTCCAGAACCAAACCGACGACTTCACCGGCTTCATCGCCCACAGCGTCAACCTCGCACTGAAGGGCATCATCGGGATCGGGGCGATGAGCAAGGTCGCCGCGGCGGCCGGCAACACCGCCGACGCGCAGCGTTACCTGTCCACGGCGCAGCGCTACATCGCGCAGTGGCAGCAGAAGGCCCAGGACCCCACCGCTGCGCACCTGATGCTCGCCTACGGCGACACCGGCTCCTGGAGCCTGAAGTACAACGGCTTCGCCGACAAGCTGCTCCGGCTGGGACTGGTACCGGCGTCGGTCGCCGCCCAGGAGGCCGCCTGGTACCTGTCGCGGGCCAACACCTACGGCGTGCCGCTGGACGTCCGCGACACCCAGACCAAAGGTGACTGGGAGATGTGGACAGCGGCTTGGCTCATCGACCACCCGGCTGCCCGCGACGCCCTGATCACCGGGCTCTACCAGTTCGCGGACACAACCCCCAGCCGGGTGCCGTTCACCGACCTGTACGACACGGTCACCAACACCCAACGCGGCTTCCAGGCACGCCCGGTCGTGGGCGGCATGTTCGCCCTGCTCGCCCTCTAGAAGCATCTCACCGGGCACCGATCCCCGTAGCTACGACCGACGGTGACTCTGCCCTCGGGCGGCCGGAACCGGCCGCCCGAGGGCAACAACCGCTCCAGCATGCAGGCACTGGGGTCCGCAGACGACTCAGAAACATGGATGACATGCCGCTGCACACCACGACCACCGCCAAGCGCAGACGCCGGCGTCGCAGCGCCCTGGCGGTGATCACCGGTGCCTGCCTCGCGGTCGCCGGCCTGACCGGGGCGGGTAGCGCGTCCGCGGCCACCACTACCCCGGCCACGGGGGCGACCGGTGCCGCTGCTCCCGCGGCGGGCAGCCACGCCTCTGCTCCGGGCGGCGGCGGCACCCACTTTTTGGATCATGCGGCTCTGCTGAAGGACCTCAACGACAAGTCCTGGTACGAGTCGAACATCCCGTTCGTCGACCTGTCCGACTCGACGATCAGGACGTCTACTACTACCGGTGGCGGGTTTGGAAGGAGCACCTGCGGTACACGAACCCCACCGATGGGTGGGTGAGCACCGAGTTTCTCAACTGCTGCGGGTACGGCGCGCCCTACGAGACGCTCAACGCCGCGGCCGGGCACCAGATCACCGAGGGCCGGTGGGTGCGCGACCGCACCTACATGGACGACTACACCCGGTTCTGGCTGACCGGCCCAGGGGCGGGCACGAAGCCGGCCGAGGACGGCGTCAACGCCGACACCACAGACTGGTCGCACGAGTACAGCTTCTGGCTGGCCGGCGCCGCCTACGGCCGGGCCCAGGTGACCGGGGACTTCTCGCAGCTGACGGCCCTGCTGCCGCAGCTGGAGAAGCAGTACACCGGCTGGGACAAGCAGTTCAACGCCGACCTCGGGCTCTACTGGTCTGTGCCGGTGTGGGACGCCATGGAGCTGTCGGCATCGTCCTACCAGTCCAGCGACCCCTATCACGGAGGAGCGGGCTATCGACCGACGCTGAACTCCTACCAGTACGGCGACGCGGTGGCGATCAGCCACATCGCGCAGGTCGCCGGTGACCGCGCCACGGCGAAGCGGTACGCGGCGAAGGCCGACGCGCTCAAGGCCTCGATGCAGAAGTGGCTGTGGGACCCCAGCCGCCAGTTCTACTTCTCCATGGCGCGGGACGGGAACCCCGACCACAAACTCCTGGACACCCGCGAAGAGATCGGCTACATCCCGTGGCAGTTCGGCGCGGCCACCTCGACCGACTCCACCGCCTGGGCGCAGCTGCTGGACCCGCAGGGCTTCGCCGCCGCGTACGGGCCGACCACCGCGGAGCGCCGCAGCTCCTGGTTCATGCACGACGCGGCCAACTGCTGCCGCTGGAACGGCCCGAGCTGGCCGTTCGCCACGTCGCAAACCCTCACCGGTCTTGCGAACCAGCTGGACGACCAGCCGGCGCAGACCACCATCACCGCGGCCGACTACGCCGCCGCACTGCAGACGTACGCCAAGACGCAGTACAAGAACGGCAAACCCTACGTCGCCGAGGGGCACGACCCCGACCAGCCGACGTGGACCTACGACGGCTCCAACCACAGCGAGGACTACAACCACTCGACGTTCAACGACCTCGTTCTGTCCGGCCTGCTCGGCTTCCGGCCCCAGGACGGTGCGGACCTGAAGCTGCAGCCGCTCGTCCCGGCCACCTGGGACCACTACGCGGTCGAGAACGTGCCCTACCACGGACATGACGTCACCGTGCTCTGGGACCGCGACGGCACCCACTACGGTCAGGGCGCCGGAATGAAGATTTACGTCGACGGCGCGTTGGTCCGCACGTCGCCCACCGTGACCGCGATGACCGTGACCATCGGGCGGGCCACCGCCGGCGCCGAGATCATCCCGAGCGTCCAGGGAGCTGACGACGCGGCCAACCCGCTGCGCCAGGGCTATCCGAAGCCGATAGCGTCCTACACATCGCCCTACGACGACCCGTGGCGGGCGCTGGACGGCAAGGTGTGGTTCACCGAGGTTCCGCAGACCACCCGCTGGACCAACTACGGCTCCCCCAACCCGCAGGACTTCTACGGCGTCGACTTCGGCGTCCCGACCCCCGTCAACGACATCCGCTGGTACGGGTACGACGACGGCGGAGGGGTGAAGCCGGCTGCCGCCTACCAGCTGCAGTATTGGACCGGCACCGTCTGGCAGGACGTTCCATCCCAAACACGCTCGTCGGCGACGCCGGTGGGCAACGGGTTGAACCGCATCACCTTCCCCGCGGTGACCACCACGCAGGTGCGGCTGCTGTTCACCAACGCTCAGGGAGCCTTCGTCGGCGTGACCGAGCTGCAGTCCTGGTCGCCCTCCAGCCGCGACACCACCGTGTCGATCGGTCCGGCCGGGTTGTCCGGTGCGACCGTCTCGAACGGACCTGTGACGGTCAACGGACCGACGTCGGTGGCCGTCACGGTGACCAACAACACGGGCCACAAGCTCACCGGCGCAACGGTGTCGCTGGCGCTTCCCAGTGGCTGGACCGCCACCCCTACGGGCACGACCGGCGCCACTAGCGCCGGGTCGATCCACCCCGGCGGGTCAACCGTCTTCACGTTCACCGTCACCGCCCCCACCGGTGCGGTCGGCGCGGACACCGACCTAGTCGCCACCGCGACGTACACCGAACATAAGGTTGGTGCGCGCACCACGCACACCCGCCAATCCCTCCGCGTCGTGTTCGACCCGGCTGCCTACGCCAACGTGCTGGTGGACGACCACTTCACGTCCAATACCCTCGGCGACTACAAGCAGCTCAAACCGTCCGGCAATGAAGTCCTCCCCGACCTGTCGGCCGGTGGCGGCAAGCTCACCGCCACGGCCAACCAGGCCTTCTTCACCATCCTGGACCGGCAAGTCAGCCCCGTGTCGACCGACGCGGCGATCATCGTCGATCCCGCACAGTTCATCGGCGGTGCGCCCAACCAGGATTCGGTTTTCTTCGGGCTGGTGAACGGCAACGGCGGCTACATCGGCGCCTGGTACAACAACCACTTCCACACCAGCGGGATCGACGGCCCCAACGGCACCTGCTGCGCGGCGGTAACTGTGCAGCCGGGCGACCGGTTGGCCCTACAGATCCACGGCACCACGCTCAGCTCCTGGGTCGAGCACGACGGCGCCTGGCAACGACTACTGGCGACCGACGTCGGTTCGGGCATCACCGCCAGCAACCTCGCGAGCTATCACGTGATGTTCGGGCTGCGCGGGGACCCCGGCACCCTCGCCGTCAGCAGATTCGAGGTACGCACGTCCACATGACGCGTCGGGCGGGGTGGCCGACACCGGTCAACCACCCTGCCCGGCGCCGCCGCGGGATTTCAATCCGGCGGTCACCGAACGGCGGAGCAGGTGGCGATGACGGTGCGGATGCGGGCGGCGAGGGAGTCGGTCGGCGACATCGGCCGCACCTTCAGCGTCGGGCGGTCGACGTTGTACCGCCTTTGGTCGAGCACCGATGAGCTGCCGGAGGCGGCGACGATCCGCCCGGACCGTGGAGCCCACCGATGAACGGCCGCCGACCGTTCCGGGTGATTTCGGCCGCCGCCGCGGTGTTGCTGTTGGCCGGTTGTCAGCTACCCGGAGACAACTTGCCGCCGACGCCGGTCACCCGACCACCGGAGCGCCGGCGGACGGTGCGGGCAGCCCTGTCGGCGGTGGGTTTTGCTCCATGCCGGGGGTGGGTGGACCGCCACCGGGATCGTGGGGGTGTTCTCGCCGGCGGGGAGCTGTCATCTGCGGTTCACTCCGGCCGGGGAGCCGCTGCCAGATCCGCGGTGCACACCCGGCGCCGCCGACCAGGGCGTGACGCAGCAGAACCTGCACGCCACCGTTTGCCGCGAAGGTGGCTACACCCGCACAGTGTGACCACCGCGGGCGGTCACCGACGCGGCGAAGCAGAATGCTCGCCGCCTACGGCATTTCAGGCTCCCACACCCACGAATACGAGCTGGACCATGTGTTGGATTTGGCGTCCGGCGGTTCGTCCTCGGTGCAGAACCTTTTCCCGCAACCGAACGTCCTGAAAACCGGCGCCGGGTCGGCCTACGTTCACAACGACAAAGATCGAGTCGAGGCGTACACCTTCCACGCACTGTGCGCGGGAAAGGTGACCCTGGCCGCGGTGCAGCAGGCGATGACCTCGAATTGGACCACCGCTGTGAAGACGTTGGGGCTGCCCATGATTCCCGCCGGCTACACCGGATGACGGCCACGCTGATGGCCGCGACCGTGGTGGTACCGGGGTCGGTTGCCGCGTTGGCCGATCGGGTGTCCGGCCCGGTCGCCGCGGCGGCCGCGGTGGTGGTGGGTGTGCTGCTGCTGCTGATCCTGGTGGTGTGGCTGGCCCGGAAGGTGGTGCACGAGATCATCGGGATCGCCGTCAGCGTCGCAGCGGCGGCCGCGACGCATGCCGGGACGCAAACCTGGATCCATCATCTGATCAGCACTGCCACGCACAGCTGAACGTACGTGGTCGTACGTCGTCATGGTGTGTTGATCGTCGATGGGCGGGGCGTCCCGTAAGAGGATCCTCCTCCGGGGCGGCGGCCGTCAGCGGGCCCGCAGGAGGTTAGTCACGTTGACGCTGTGCGCTCGGCGTCGCTGCGCAGAATGCAGAACTCGTTGCCCTCAGGGTCGGCGAGCACGACCCAGCCTGACCCGTCCGGGCGGCGTCGGTCGGCGACCTGCCGGGCCCCGAGCGCCAATAGCCTCTCGAGCTCCAATTCCCGGGTGACGCCGTCAGCCGGCTTCAGGTCCAGGTGCACTCGGTTCTTGACCTGCTGAGCCAGCAGGTCTTCGGAACACCCGGCACCTTGGCCCGCCCGTCGGCCATGCCGATGGACGCCTGGCGGGAAGGCCACGAATTCATCGTGGAGTTCGACCTGCCCGGGGTGGACCCGGATTCGATCGACCTCGATGTGGAACGCAACGTGCTGACCGTGAAGGCCGAACGTAAACCCCTGCAGGGTGATCGGGAACTTCTGGCCGCCGAGCGCCCGCGGGGCGTGTTCAGTCGGCAACTGATCCTGGGCGACACGTTGGACACCGAGCGGGTCCGGGCGGCCTATGACGGCGGGGTGCTGACCCTGAAGATCCCGGTGGCCGAGAAGGCCAAGCCCCGCAAGATCGCGATCGAGCAGCCGGGGCAGCAGGATCGGCAACTCGTCGACGCTTGACCCCTTCAGCCAAATCGGGTGGGGTGCCACATGGTCAAGGTTGAAACAGCCGACTCCAGCGTGTTTCTCGGGCTTTGGCTGGATGAGGATCTGCTGGGGGAGGAGTTCGAGGCGATCATCGCCGCGGAATTTCCGGCGACACGGCCGCCGCGCATCACGTCGTCGATGCGGTGGGGGCGGCGGGCCCGGTCATCGCCGCGGCAGCGGGGGCCAGGAAAACCGCGGGCGACCTCCGACACGCTCGTCGGAGGCGCGGAAGATCCAGGCCGGGGGCGTTCACCGCCTGACGCGCCCTTCAGATGAACAGCAGCCGAGGAAAAGGGAGGTGTTGAATCGGGCCGAGCACTGACCATCACTTGATCAACCACATTCGAATTGGCCCCGGCGGCAGACCCCTCTGCCGCCGGGGCCACCATGCAACTCCTCGAGCGGCCGATCTGTCCTTCTGGGGGTTCTTCGTGAGCTGCCGGGGGGTTGGAGCCCAGACCGTGGCGACCCCGTCTTTGATCTGGTTTGCGATCGGCATGTGGGGTGCTGCGGTGGTGGGCGCCAGCCGGTGCTGAGCGACTGCAACCGCTCGCCCGGACGGATGGCTTAGGTGCGGTCCAGGCGTGGGAAAAGGACTTCCCGGGCGAATAGCAGCAATGCTGCTGCGACGGGGATGGCGACGAGGGCTCCGATGATGCCTAGCAGCGCTCCGCCGATCAGTACGGCCACCACGGTGACCAGTGCGGGGACATCGACGGCTTTGCCGATGATTTTGGGGACCAGGAGGTAGTCCTCGCCGAGGCGGTACAGGATGAAAAATCCGATGGTGGCAAGACAGATCGGTAGCGAGACGGTCAGGGCCACCAGGGCGACGATGGCGCCGGCGATGGTGGAGCCGACCACTGGGACCAGGTCCAAGATGGCGACGAGGATGGCCAGCAGCAGGGCGTAGGGGACGCCGAAGATCAGCAGCCAGGCGTAGGTCAGGACGCCGGAGATCAGTGAGATGACGACGTTGCCCAGCACGTAGCCGCCCACTTTGGCCAGGATGTCGTCGCCGATCAGGATGGCCCGGGGGCGGCGGGAGTGTGGGAACAGTCGGTACAGCAGTCGACGGATGCGGGGCATGTCGGCCAGGAAGTAGATGGTGAGCACCAGCACGATCAGTCCGTCGGCGACCGCGGAGAACACCGCGGCACCGGCGCCGAGCAGTCCGGAGGCCACACCGGATCCGGAGGAGGACAGCAGCGATGTGAGCTTATCCTTGAGGTGAAATTTGGCGTTGAGCTGTCCGATGAAGGAGTGTTTGTCCTGCGCCTGTTGCAGATATTTCGGTGCGTTGGTGACGAACTGCTGAGCCTGGGTGACCAGCGCTGGGACCGCGGCGGCGATGAATCCGCCGATGATGCCCAGGATCAGCGCCAACATGATGATGACGCCGAGCCAGCGGGGCAGTTTGCGTGTGACCAGCCACGACACGGCCGGTTCCATCCCCACGGCCAGGAACAGGGCCAGCCCGATCAGGAGGAACACGTTCCCGGCGATCAAGAACAACTGGATCAATCCGTAGGCCACGGCGATCCCGAACGTGGCGGCGAACGCGACGAAGAATGGGGCTTGCCAGTTGAACGGCCGGCCCGGGGTACCCCTCGGGTCGTGCTGGGTGCTGATCGCTGCCGCCGTTTCCTCGGCCTCGGCGATGGGGCCCTCAGCCTCCGGTTCGTGCGGCTGCCCGACCAGGTCGTTGTGACCGGCCGCTGCCGGGTCGTCCGGCAACGTGGCTCGGTCGGGGAGATGGGGAGAGGACACGTCGGTTCCTGTCGTGGAAATGGTGGTAGAGCGGAGCGGGGCCCAGTAAATGCCGCAGCGATGGTTTTGACTCCTCGACGCGCCGACCCGGGTAGAAGGGTCGGACGAGCGGGACCCGCTCCCACGGATCATCTGTCGGCAACTGTTGCTCTTCGGACAAACGTGCTGACCGGCGACGTGCCCTTGGCGTGCGGTGCCGGTGACGGTCCAGGCCATCAACGGGGGAACCATCACCGCGACGTGTGGGCAGGGGCGTGCATGATGTTCGTGACGCACTGGAAGCAATCACGGAGGTATCAGGTGAGCCAGGTCAACGATGAGCAGGCCCAACAGGTGTATGGCCGGATCAGCCGGACGTGGCGTTTGGCGACGCCAGCGGACAAGCGGAGCATGATCGCCGAACTCAAGGGTGTGGGTGGTTCCGCGCTGGCCGGTACGGTCGCGAAGCTGATCGACGAGATCGAAACCGAGCTTCGCCTCGAAGAGCTGGGTCCGGGGGCCGAATTCTGAGTTCGCCGGCGGCCCAGCAGCGCGATCACCGACCGGCGAATGGGTGATGCGGGCGAACATCACGCAGCCCGTGACAGATCTAAGACGCCGCGGACGGCGGGGTTAGGTCAGTCGCTGGCGTCTTCACCGCGGGTTGTCCGCGGCCCGGACGGGCCAGCGGGTGGCTGGGCCGCGGTAGGTGCGGCCGATTCTTCGCCGGCGGGCGTTGGTGTGTTTTCGGGTCGGGTGGGGTGGAGCGGGTAGTACTCCAGCAGGGCGTTGTTGAACTGGGCGCCCAGGATGATCGCCATCGACGCGAAGTAGTAGAACAGCAGGAACGTGATCGGGGTGGCCAGCGCACCGTAGGTCAGGCCGTGGGTGTAGACGTAAGAAAGGTACAGCCGCAGCCCGAAGCTGGCGATCAGAAAGACCGCCGCGGCCAGCAGCGCGCCGGGCAGCCCACGCCGCCAGGGGTGTTTGCGTTTGGGTGCCACCTTGTACAAGGTCGCGAGCAGCAGGATCAGCAGCACCGCGGTGACCGGGTAGTAGCTGATCGACACGATGGTGGTGCCGGTGCCCTGCCACCGCGCCGGGAGCAACCTGATCAGGTATTGCGGTCCGATGGCCAGCAGCGGCAGCAACACGATGCCGAACACCAACGCGATCAGGTAGACGCCCAACGCGAACAGCCGCTCCAGCGCGGCCGGCCGGAACTCGTGCTGCCGGTAGGCGATGGTGATGGCCTCGATGAACGCGGAGATCGCCGACGAACCGGCCCACAACGACACCACCAAACCCACCGAGATGACGTCGCCGCGGCCGGCGTTGAGAATGGTGTTCACGGTGTTTCCGACCAGGTTGTTGGCGACCTCGGGGTTGAACACACCGTGCAGGAACCGATCGATCTGGCTGTGCAGCATGGCCAGGGTGTCGGGTCCGAACAACGGGGCCACCAAGCCGGCCAGTCCCAACAGCGCCAGCAGCATCGGCGCGGTCGAGAGCGCGCACCAAAAGGCGGCCTGCGAGCTCAACCCGAACAGTGAATCACCCCAGGCTTTGGACAATGTCCGGCCGGCGACCTTGCGGTACCGCTGGTGCCGGGCGGGCGGCTCGTCACCGGCCCGGAACTGGTGCCACGCCGCGATCACCGGCCGGCCGTTGTCGGCCGGCGGCGGATCGTTGGGCCCCTGCGCCCGAACCGGCGCGGCCGCACCCGGCGAACTCCCAACGACGTCCAGCGCAGGGCCAAGGTGCTTGCTGGTTCGAAATCGGCTGCTCACACCACACAGGATTCCCGCTGGACGAGCCAGCCATGCCCACCGGTACGGCGCCCAGGCTCGCCGTAAGTGTCGGAGGAAGCCGACCGCTGCCTGCTGAGTCTTATAGGAATGACCGATCTCAGCGATCTGGGCACCCACTTGGCCGGGTCCCGTCCGCACGCGTTGTGTCGTTGGAGGTTCGGCGGGCTCAGGGGGTCGTTGCAACACCCCTACCGAGGTGAGGTGTTGTAGGTGTGGTCTCAGAAGGAATTGATCGATAAGTGTGAAGCGTCGTGAAGTTGTCACCGGCTTCGCTCACGTAGTTGTCACCACAGAAGGTCTACGCAGCAACGAGGGCTCCGCGGGTGCGACGTCGGCGTCCCGCTCGCCGATGGCCAAGCGGTACGCCGACCGGGCGTCTCGCCGTGACTGGCGGGCCGGGAAGCTGCATGCCCTGCGTCCGGTGTTCCCGCGGCGGGCACCTCCGCTTCGAAGGCGCCCGCCGTGGTGGGGTGCGGTTACTCGTTGCCGTTGAACTGGTGGTCGACGTTGCCGCCAGAGTCGGTGTGACCGCCGGGGCCGTCGGCCTCGGCGGTGCTGGTCTCGGCCGTTGCGGCGTTCGCCTCTGCCGGATCAGCTGACTCGTTGGCGACGTTGCCGCCGGTGGCGTCGGTGTGACCGCCGGGGCCGTCGGCCTCGGCGGTGCTGGTCTCGGCCGTTGCGGTGCTCGCCTCTGCCGGATCAGCTGACTCGGTGGCGACGTTGCTGGCCGCCGCTGGGCTGCTGCTGACGTGCGCCGGGGTGGCCGGGGGCGTTGCGGCGTTGGCCGCACCGGCACCCAGTGCCAACGCTGCGGCCGCCGCCGCGGCGAGCACACCAATCTTGATCGCTCTTGCCTTCATCGAAAACCTCCTTTGGGCGAAGCGGTCGTTCCGCTCTCGCACCCCTTGATGCTGCCGCCGGGCGCCTGAACCTGAGCTGACAGCCGGGGCCGTGTTCAGCGGGCCGTCAGGCAAGCTGTCGTCAGGGCCGCGGGTACCTCGTGATCAGGCCGCGGCGAAAGGAGGTGTGCATGCGGGTGCTGGTGGTCGAGGACGAGGTGTCGTTGGCGGACGCGCTTGCGCGGGGTCTGCGCGCCGATGGTTACGGCGTGGACGTGGTCTATGACGGTGCGGACGCTCTGCGTCGGGCCACCGAGGTGCTTTATGACGCGATCGTGTTGGACATCCTGCTTCCGGGGCTGTCCGGATATGAGGTGCTGCGAGGACTGCGCCGGGCACGCGTGTGGAGCCCGGTGTTGATGCTGACCGCGAAGGACGGTGAGTACGACGAAGCCGACGCGCTGGATCTGGGCGCTGATGACTATCTGAGTAAGCCGTTTTCCTATGTGGTTGTCCTGGCCCATCTGCGGGCGTTGCTGCGCCGCGGCCGACCGCACCGCCCGGTGATCTTGTCCAGCGGTGATCTGCAGTTCGATCCGGCGACGCGGCGCTGTACCCGGGCGGGCGGCGACCTGGGATTGACGGCCCGGGAATCGGCGGTCCTGGAGTATCTGCTGCGTCGCCGGGGTGAGGTCATCAGCAAGACCGAGATCCTCGAGCACGTCTGGGACGCCCATTTCGACGGGGACCCCAACATCGTGGAGGTGTACCTGCTGCGACTGCGCCGCAAGATCGACAAACCGTTCGGCTGCGCCGGCCTGCAAACCGTCCGCGGCGCCGGCTATCAGCTGGTGCCTTCGTGGCGGCAATGAGCCACCCCCCGGCCAAGGGCACTGCCCCCCACCGGGCGGGGTCGGCGGTGCGGTGGTGGCGCGGTCGGTCGCTGCGGGCTCGGCTCACCGCCGCTTCCACCGCCGTCATCATCGTCGGGATCGCCTTGGCCGCGGTGTTGTTGCTCTGGCGGGTCCACAGCACACTGGCCAGCGGATTGGACAATCTGCTGATGCAACGCGCCGGCGACGTCGCCGCCGAGGTGACCCACGGGCAGCTCGGCGCAGTCCGTACCACCGGCGCCGACAGCACCACCCTGGTCCAGGTGATCGGCGCCGGCGGCCAGGTGCTGTCCAGTTCGGCGAACATCGACGGCGAACCGGCACTGTTCACCTTCCCGGCAACCGGCACCCAGATCATCCTGCGGCAGATCGGCGCGGTCCCCGGCGCCGACGCCGGCCCCTACCGGGTCGCGGCGGCCGCCGTTGTTCTCCCGCAGGCAACGGTTACCGTCTACGCGGCCCGCTCGATGAGCGAGATCACCGGCAGCACCGGGCAACTGGGCGGGGCGCTCCTGCTGGGCGCGCCGCTGGTGATGCTGCTGCTCGGGGCGGTGGCCTGGTTTTTGATCGGACGGGCCCTGCGGCCGGTGGAGGCGATCCGCGCGCAGGTCGCGAGCATCTCCGGCACCGACCTGCACCGGCGCCTACCGGTGGGTGATGCCCAAGACGAGCTGCAACGCCTGACCTGCACGTTCAACCAGATGCTCGACCGCATCCAGAACAGCTCCGCCGCGCAACGACGATTCCTGGCCGACGCCGCCCACGAACTGCGCACCCCGGTCGCCTCGATCCACACCCGCCTGCAGGTCCACACCCGCCATCAGCAGCTACCTTTGACGCTGGTCGAGCAACAGCTGCTGGCCGCCGACGCCGCCCGCCTGGCCGCGCTGATCGGATCGCTGCTGAGCCTGGCCCGCCTGGACTCCCACACCGCCCTGCGCCGGGAACCGGTCGACCTCGACGACCTGATCTTCGACCACACCCAGCGGCTGCACGCCGCGCACCCCAGGCTGCGGGTGGACACCACCCAGGTCTCCGGCGCGCAGGTCCTCGGTGACCGGGACACCCTGGATCAGGTGGTCGCCAACCTGCTGGACAACGCCGCCCAACACGCCACCACCACGATCACCGTCGACCTGCACAGCACCGATACCGCAGCGACCCTCACCGTCGCCGACGACGGAGCCGGCATCCCCGCAGCGGACCGCGACCGCGTCTTCGAACGGTTCACCCGCCTGGACCATGCCCGCAGCCGCAACACCGGCGGGACCGGCTTGGGCCTTTCCATCGTCGCCGACGTCGTCCACGCCCACCACGGAACCGTCCACATCAGCGACAACCAACCCGGCGCCCGCCTGACCATCACACTGCCCACCACGCAGCAGAACACGCCGCCCACCAGCTCCAACACCGGCAAATGACAACGCAACGGTTGCAGCAGGCCCTACCGCATCTGCGAACCGGACAAGGTCGACCCATGACACAAAACGCCGGCCGGCACATTGACTGTAAATGCCCCAACTATTATTGCGCAGCTCCTCTGCATAGCACACTCTTGGAACGCTCCTCACCACGCTCACCACGGTGACGAGCAGGAAGTTCGCCGGGCGCCTCGATCCATGAGCACCGCCACAGTTGCGGCGGCTGCCCAACGCAGCCAGCGGTTGGGACGTCTAGGGCCGGGGATGGTGCGCCGATGGGGCGTGTCCGACATTCCGCGGCAAGCAGGGAGACCAATCAGTGATCGCAGGCGAACCAGGCACGACGAAGCAGCAGACAAGGGTTCCTGCACCGCAGGTGACCGGTATGGCTAAGCGCGGCGGAGACGGGTTTGCTCCGCTTCGGCTGATGCGAACGGTCGATGCGAGAACGGCGCCGGCGGTGAAGTGGGCGGTGCCTTCACTGGTCGTAGCATTTGCCAGTTTCGGCGTCGGCAGCGGCCTGGGCGGGATACGCAGATCCACCGCAGGAAGGTTCGATGTGCTCGGGTGGCGATTCCAGATACCCGGCGACGGGATGAAACTGCTGGTCCTGGGCTTGACGGCGGTTTTCGGGGTTGCTGGTGTGCTGGCGAGCAGGTCCATCGCCCGGCAGGTGGCCAGCATCAGCCAGGTCCGGGGCGGTGCTTCGGCCGGGTCAGCGGTGCGGTTGATCCTGGTCCTGGTGGGATACCTGATCATCGGGTTCGGGGTGCTGTCTCTGATGCAGGTGAATCTGGGCAACCTGCTGCTGGGCGGCGCCATCACCGGGGTGGTTATCGGGATCGCAGCGCAGCAGACGCTGGGTAACTTTTTCGCCGGACTGGTGTTGCTGTTCGCCCGGCCGTACGTCGCCGGGCAACGAGTGAAGATCCGCAGCGGCGCGATGGGCGGCCCGTTCGAAGGGGTCATCGTGGGAGCGGACCTGATGTACACGACAATCGACACCGCCGACGGACTGGTCAAGATGCCCAACGCCGGGGTACTGGGGTCGGCGATCGGACCCGCCGAAAAGGCCCACTCGGCGGCAGCATCGAATTGAACAGCCAACGCCATCCGGGCCGAACAGCCTTCGGCCACCTCGCCGACGGTCCTGGTAGCAGCGTCGGAAGCGGATGGTTCATCGACGCGGCCCGGAGCCCTGAGATGATTGCCGCATGCTGCCGTCCGCGATGCCTCGATTGATCAATGCACCTGTCGCTCTACGCGCCTTCGAGACCCGTGACCGCAACCTCGTCGCCTCGGTAGCCGACGATCCGCTGATCCCGCTCATCACGACGGTGCCCGACAGCGGTTCCCCTGAGGATGTAGCGGCCTACCTGCAACGGCAGCACGACCTCCTCGCCGCCGGCGTCGGGTACTCGTTTGCGATCACCGATAGCGACACCGACGAGGCCGTGGGCCAGATTGGTCTATGGACGCAGGAGATCGGCACCGGTCGAGCTTCGACCGGCTACTGGATCGCGCCACGGTTCCGACGACGCGGTTACGTCCGAGCTGCCCTGCAGGCGGTCACCGACTGGGCACTGTCGCACGAGGAGGTCCAGCGACTGCATCTGTTCGTTGAGCCCTGGAACGAAGGCTCGTGGCGCGCGGCCGAGGCGTGCGGTTACCAGCGCGAAGGTTTGCTACGCGATTGGGAGCGGGTGGGCGATGCCCGCAAAGACATGTACGTCTACAGCGTCATCCGCGCTGCCGCCAGCGGGTCCTGAACGGTGCCCAGATCCGGATTGTGGGAGCGCGTCCATTCGCCGATCCCCATCCGGGGCGACCCGATGGCTGGCCTGCAATCGGTTCATCGGATGGACAGTGCCTGACGCAGTCGGGCGAGGTCGTCGGCGGAGCAGTCGACCTGTGGGCTGACCCGCAGCAGCGGCAGTCGAGGCGGATCCCGTGGACAAAGGCGAGGGTGCTCTGCCGAGCACATTCCGTCCATGGTCAATACCGCGATATGCATGGCGGTAGTGGTCTCGAACGCGGCGGATCCGCAACCACGGTGTCGGCCGAGCAGGTCTACGTTGAAGAGAACGGCTCATCACGTACGAACGAGAGGACGGACCGTGACTGTTGGTCCAGGACTGCTGGCGCTGCTCGAGGCCAACCCCGGCATGAGCGACCAACCTGCCGTTTTTTCGAAGGACGGCCGGCAAGCACAGCCGGGCGGTCGGCTCCCCGCAGCGCAGGGTCCGATTGCGCCGGACCTGCTCGCGAAGACACCCGGCATCCGGCTGACCGACATTTTGGCGGTGAAGTGAGGAATCCGGATTTGAACATCGAGCGTCGGGGTGCCGGCAAACCGTTGCTGCTGGTGCACGGACTCGGTGCGAGCTGGCGGTCGTGGGCACCGATCCTGGACAGCCTGGCCGCGCACCGCGAGGTCATCGCCATCGATCTGCCCGGTTTCGGTGACAGCCCGCCGCTGGCCGGCGAGGTGACCATCGCCACCCTGACCGACGCGGTCGCCGAATTCATCGCCGCATCGGGGCTGGAGGGCGTGGATACGGTGGGCAGTTCGATGGGCGCCCGGATGGTGCTCGAACTGGCCCGCCGCGGCGTCGGCGGCGACACGGTGGCGTTGGATCCGGGAGGATTCTGGAGCCCTGGTCAGTTGCGGTTCTTCAGCACTTCTCTGAAGGCATCGCTACCGCTGGTGCTGCATCTCCAGCGGGCCATGCCGGCGTTGATGGGTAATCCGATCGGTCGTACCGCGTTGTTGTCGCAGTTCTCCGTTGCGCCCTGGCGGTTGTCGAAGGATGTTGCGTTGCATGAGATGCGTAGTTTCGCGAAAGCGAAATCACTGCGCAAGGCACTGAACGCACTCGTTGATGGGCCGCTGCAGCAGGGAGCACCGTCGGGCTCGACTCCGGGCCGGGTGACCATCGGCTGGGGACGTCAGGACCGGGTCACGCTGCCTCGTCAATCCGCTCGTGCCAAGGAATTGTTCCCCGATTCGCAATTGCACTGGTTCGACCACTGCGGCCATTTTCCGATGTGGGACCAACCGAGCGAAACCGTCGCTCTCATCCTGCGGCGCACCGGGGATTTCAGGCAAACACCGTAAGGCTCACGGAACATCGTAGCTGACCCAGTCGGTGAACGACACGGCTTGGGCGACCAGTGATGACGGCGTATTGGTGACCAGCGATTCCACCGCGGACTCCATCGTGGTCATCACCGGCCGCTTCTCGGCCGGGGGTGCATACACGTCGGTGACGCCGGCCGGAGCCAACAATGCCCCCGCACAATCAAGCCCCAACTACCTGGGCCGCATCAACCTGAACACCGGAACGGTCACGCCAGTGAGGGCTCTGGGTACGTCCTTCGCGCCGTAGGGTCGGACCAGGGCGCGGTGCCGGCCTTCCAACCGATCCGTCTCCCTGGCCCGCCCTCCGAACCGGACGTGCGAGTTGGCCCCGCATCCGGCTCTCCACATGCCCATGCCAGCCGGTCAGGCCGTATCGCCTGCCCACTGGTGCAGCTTGGTCTGGATATTCAGTACCCGCAGCCGAGCCGCATCAGCGGCAGGCCACGGATCGTCGGTATTCACCGGCGCACTCCTGATATTCCAGGCCCGCACTGCGGACATGCTGTCCCCCTTCGCCATGTGACCGGCTTTCCCGGCCTCGGACTACTACGAGGACTCCGTCCCATCCCGAGACCATCAACTGACGACGAGTCTGCCCGCCGCCGCCCTGGAAGGACGGCGGGTAGGGCGATCCGGGATGGTTCCCACGTTCACCCACTGACCGATCGACGGGTGAGGCGCCCAACTGTTCCCCTGCAGCCTCGCCACGAGTACGCCGCAGACTTTCCTCGTGGCCTCCCCACCGGCCCACCTAACCGGCTTCGGAGTCGACCCCGACAGATGAAATCGAGGACGTGCACTGCTGTCCGGCCCATATCCGCCAGGTTTGAGCCGGTTCTTGACTTGAGGGGGTTCCACCGCTGGTTCCTGCATACGTACGCCTTCCCATCTTGCTTGCCGAACCCGGCCCGTCTGGCAGTACCAAACCGTCCCGGCTTTGACGGAGCTGCTTCCCACCCTCACCTGCGCCACCAGGATCAGGCTGCTCCCTGCTTCAACGACCTGCTACGACAGGCCGAGAGTGGGTCCTTTCACCCCACTCGGTCAGTAGGCGCCTCGTGGCGCACTGGCGGGTTGATGTACGTCCCGGGCCACTGAAAGTACTTATCGCCGGAGGATCCTCTACAGGCGCACACCGGCGCCGGTCGCTGGCCGTCCTGTTCGCTGACCGGGAGCAAGGCGCCCCGCTCCGTAAGCCAGTGAACCCCATACGGCCAGCGAGCGTCGCCCCGCCAGACATGTGCACGATTTCCACGCCGATCGTGGACCGGGTGGTAGGCGAAGTGCAACTCGCCTTTTTTCAACCGCTACCGGTTGTCGTTGGCCAGGTCGTTGGCGAATTCGTCGGGCTCGTCAACTTTCGGGGCGGAGTTGGTTGCTTCCTCACGACGTACGTCATGTGTCTGCGCATGCTTGCCCTCGGGACCGCCGATGTCTGAATACGGCTCCCGGCCATCGCCTGTGCTGTGATCGTCGCTCTTGGCCATCTGGATCTCCCCGCTTTGCCCGGCCCGAGCGGCCGGAGACTTCCTACCTGCATTCCGCAATCTCAGGATAACCGCTGTTGCGAGGAGCGCACGACCGAGTTGTCGTGGAACGCACACCCCCTCCTCCGTCCCATCTGCGTCCCTAACGGGTTACCGATCAACCACTTTCACCGTGCAGCGCGGTCGGTTTGTCAGCGCGCAAGGTTGCGCTGCTGCGTCTCATGAGGCGGGCGTAGGCCGCCGTGGCGAGTCAATTGGTCATAGCGCGGGTCAGAGGCTGGGCCGACCGTCGATGGGTGATCGACGAATCGCTCCCGGTCAGCTTGCGCTCGTAGTCGCGGGATCCTCCACAACGCCGTTAGAGGATCGGCAAACGGCAATAAGACGATCTTGGTCGTCAGCTTCCTCGGAGCGGTCAGCGTGGTCTATGGCACGCTCCTTGTTATGACGACGAGCGCGCCGCGGGTGATCGGGATGCTCGGCGGGATGAGCTGGGAGTCCAGCGCGCAGTACTACCGGCTGGCCAATGAGCTGGTGCGCGAACGGCTCGGCGGTCTCCACTCGGCGCGGATCGTTTTGTCGTCGGTGGACTTCGCCGATATCGAGGCGCTGCAAGTCGCCGGGCGGTGGGACGAGGCTGGACAGGTGCTCGCCGAGGCTGCCAAGGCACTCGAGGCGGCCGGTGCGGAGCTGCTGGTGATCTGCACCAACACGATGCACAGGGTCGCCGATCAGGTCCAAGCCGCCATCGGCATCCCGCTGCTGCACCTGGGCGATGCCACAGCACAGGCAGTGACGCGGGCGGGGCTGGTAAGGGTCGGGCTGCTGGGTACCGCGTTCACCATGGAGCAGGACTTCTACCGCGACCGGCTCACCAGCCACGGTCTGCAAGTGCTCATCCCGCCGCCGGATGATCGGTCCGAGATACATCGCATCATCTACGACGAGCTGTGCGTGGGGGTGATCCGCGAGGAGTCCCGCCAGGTCTACCGCGACATCATCGTGCGCCTGGTCGAATCCGGCGCGGAAGGTGTCGTGCTTGGCTGCACCGAGATCGAACTGCTCATCTCCGACACGGACAGTTCCGTCCCCGTCTTTCCCACCACCCGACTGCACGTCGAAGCCGCCGTCGCCGCTTCGTTGACAACACGCGGGAGCGTCTGACGCCCCGCAAGCGGATCCTCAGTCGGCACGGCGCACCGTAGTGCAGGATGAGCGGCATGGTTACCCGCGCAGGGCAGCTTCGACGTCACGATGCAATCCGGCCCGGCGGAGCTCGAAGGAGCGATCAGCCGCTTCGAGCTGTCCAAGACCTTTCACGGTGACCTGCAAGGCACCGGTGCGGGCATCATGCTGTCAGGCGGAGATCCGCAGGCAGGCGCGGCCGGTTACGTCGCGATTGAGACAGCGGACGGCAGCCTCCGGAGGGCGGCAGGGCAGCTTCGCGTTGCAGCAGTTCGGGACACTGCACGGCGGGACGCAGACGTTGCACTACGAGGTGGTACCGGGCTCCGGCAGCGGCCAGCTGGGCGGACTCACCGGCATCCTGCACTTCAACATCGACGAGGATGGCACCCACCGCTACGAGCTCGAGTACGAGCTGTAGCTCCGATATGCCGCTCCGCAAGCCGATCACCGACCGGCTCCGTGCCGCCGGCTAACTAAGACGTCGCCGGCGACATGTCCCCCTGCGGAGCGTTCTATCTGGCCACCAAACGGGCCCCTCGCCGTGATCGGCGAGGGGCCCGGTGGTACCTCGGTCGGGCATGTATCACAGGATGAAGGTGGTGATGCTTTGGGAGGGCAGTACGAGCGTGCAGTTATGGTGCGCGTTGCCGACGCGTTGGAGGTTTTCCGTCGCGCTGGTCCGGTAGGCGGCTGATGGCGATGCGAGCTTCCCGTTTGGCAACGTCAGCTGGACTGTGGCAGGCCCGGTGACGGTGGGGGCGTCGTTGATGGCCACGACCCGCCAGTGGGAGCCGACCTTGAACGCCGATGCGCGGATCGATTTCGGTAGACCGGAGATGCCGTAGCGGATCGCTCCCGGGGGCACGAACTTCGAATAGTTGCCGAGCGCCCACAATCGTTTCGTGGGGATGAGGCGACTGTCGTGGTCGGTGGCGAAGTTGGGGTTGAAGTATATGAGTCCGTCGTTGTACCCGACATCGTTGAGGTTGCTGGCACAGCTGGTCTGGGTAGCGGGGTCACACCCTATTGCCGGGGAGAGCGCGACCCACCAGTCGTAGGCCGACATCTGGCCGATGGTGAGGTCGTCGGACAGCGTGTCTGCCAGCCACATTGCGTTGTCGATTCCGGGGTCCCATTGGGCGCCGTAGGTGTGGAAGTCTGCGTAGCAGCACACCTCCGTCTGCCAGAGGGTTTTGCCCGCCGACGCGGCGGCCCTGGCTGCTTGAGCGAGGCTGGCACCGTCGGGATAGTCATAGGTGTGGGTGACCAGGGCAGCGAGGTCGTGTCGGGTGTTGGCGTCGCCGATCCACTGATTCAACTCCGGTAGGAACTGGCCGGCCAGGGTGCTCGATTCGTCTCCGAGCACCTTCGCCCAGGGTGCCCGGGTGACGAGTGCGTCGTGGACGGCGGTGATGAGCGCGCCGCGCAGTGACGGAGGGACGACCATGCCTTCCTGGGTGCACTCGGCCCGGGTGTAGTCCGGTTCATTCATTGGGCTCACGTAGGCGATCTTGACGTGCCAGGCGGCCCACGCGTGCTGCACGACCTTCGCCAGGTAGTCGGCGTAGGCGCTGACTTTGTCTGCACGTAGCGTTCCACCACACGATTGGTTGTTGGTGGTGAACGCTGCAGGTGCGCTGTTGGCGTGGGCGGTGATGGAGATTCCCTTTTTCGCCGCTGCCTTGAGGAACTCCACGCCTCCCGGGTCTTTGGTGTAGTCCATGATGGCCGGCGAAACGTAGGGCGTTGACGGTGCGCGGCTGGTGACGCCAAGCTCGGATTCGTCACCAGCGGGGTTGACGACGCCCGTCCCGCCGCCGCCGATGTTGTAGCGGTATTGCGATAGTGCGATTCCCCGGTCGGAGAACAGAAGTGACTTGATCTGCTCGCGCATCGCAGTCGGGAAGTACTGCGCGTCTACGGTCCACCAGTCTCCCGCCGCGCCGAAACCGGCCATGGTCTGCGCTGCGGTCGTGATGCGCAGTTGCGCAGTCCTCGCAGGGGTGACGGCTCGTCCGGCTGACGTGTAGTGGGTATCGATCTGAGCGGTGCGCAGCTGTGTGGGATAGACCGCGGCTTCGGCGATCGTTCCGGCGATCGCCCAGCTCGTGGCGCTGCCTTGCCAGCCCTTGAGCGTCTCGTAGCCGAAGCGCCAGTGTCCGGTGTAGTCCGCGGCGCTGTGGTCGAGGGTGTCCGCGGCGACCGGGATCCCGTCGACTGTGAGCTCGGCGCCCCGGGCACCGAGGGAGGCGTCGATGAGGTGCCACCGCCCGTCGTTGTAGGCGCTGGTGGAGCCGATGGTCAGGGTCTTGCCGAAGTAGATGCCGAAGTGGACGACTCCGTCGTTGGTCATGTAGAGCTGGCGGTCGTGTGATCCGCTGACTCCGGTGGGGGCGCTGCTGAAGCTGGCGATGGTGCCGCCGCGGGTGCTGCTGGTCTTGAGCCAAACTTCTGTTGTGAAGTTCTGTGGTGCTGCGCTGGCGTCGTTCTCACTGAGGTAGCCGGTCGAGCCGTCGAGGGTGATCGCGGAGTCGCCGGCCGGCCCGGCACCACCGGGGACAAGGCCGCCGTAGGCGGTGGCGTCGTGGCCGTGTCCGGAGGTATCGGCAATCCCGGTCCCACCGGCGCCGGCGAAGGGGTAGTACAGATAAGGCGTGTCGGCCAGGACCGAGGCCGAGTAGGTGCCATTGGCGTGGGCGGGTTGCGCGGCGACCATCAGCGTCAGGGTGAGGGCGGCGCTCAGGCCGGCGCCAAGGACAACCCTGCCTCGTCTGTGCGCGGTTCTCGGTAGACGGTTCATCCTTTGACGCTCCCTTGTGTGAGTCCGGTACGCCAGAACCGCTGCAGCACGATCATGGCGATCATGAGGGGAATGACGGAGACGAACGCTCCGCCAACGACGAGCTGGTACAGCTCCGGCTGCCTGTCCTGAAATGATTGCCACGACGTGAGTCCGAGGGTGATTGGGTACAGCTTGGGGTCGGACAGCATGACCAGCGGAAGGAAGTAGTTGTTCCAGGTGCCGACGAACTGGAAGAGGAAAACGGTGACCAGGGCGGGAGTCATAATTCGCAGGACGACGGTGCGAAAGATGCGTAATTCGCTGGCTCCGTCGATCCTGGCGGATTCGATCAGCTCGTCGGGTACCGATGCGTCAGCATAGATCCTGCATAGATACACACCGAACGGGGATACCAGGCTCGGGAATAGCACCGCCCAGTAGGTGTTGGTCAGTCCGAGCTTGGCGAACAGCAGGAAGAGCGGTAACGCAAGCGCGGTGCCGGGGATGAGTACGCCGCCGAGGATGAGGTTGAACACGAGTTCCCTGCCGCGGAAGGAATACTTGGCCAGGGCGTAACCGGTGGCGGCGGCCAAAAGGGTTGCCAGCCCGCCACCGACTCCGGCATAAATGAGGCTGTTGAATGCCCAGCGCAGGTAGATGCCGTTGTCGTAGCTGAATACGTGCCGCATATTCGACCACCACTGGGGCTGCGACAGCAACAGCCCGGAACTGCCGAACAACTTGCTGGTCGACTTGGTCGAGGCGATGAAGAGCCAGTAAACAGGCAGTAGGAAGTACAACGCAAAGACGGTACAGATGGCGACGACGATGATGCGGCTGGTACGCGTGGAGCCATCGCGGCGGCGACCGTGTGTGGTGGCTGTGGCTGTGGCTACGGGTTCGGATTGTCGAGCAGCAGGGTGCGCGCCCGGGGTGGCGCTGGGGGCGCTCATGAGGCTGCTTTCCCGCCGCGGGCGACCAAGCGTAGGAAGCCGAACGACAGCACGAATGCAGTTAGCGCGAGTAGGACGGCCTGGGCGGCGGCGAGGTGGTAGTTGTTGTTGGCAAAAGCGGAGTTGTAGGCGCTGAGGTTCGGGGTGTAGTCGGTGTTGATGCCAGTGGACACCGGCTTCAAAATGAGGGGCTCGGCGAACAGCTGCAGCGTGCCGATGATGGTGAAGACCGTGGTGAGCACGATCGCCGGGCGCAGCAAGGGAAGTTTGATCGTCTTGGCTATCTGCCAAGCGCTGGCGCCGTCGATACGGGCTGCCTCGTACAAGTCACTGGGGATCGTTTGCAGTTGGGCGGTGATGACCAGAATGTTGTAGCCGGCGAACTCCCAGGTCACGATGTTGGCGATGGACCACAGCACGGTGTGACTGCCCAGGAGATCCGGATGCAGGCCGATATGGCGCAGCAGATCCAGGATGGGGCTCGTCCCGGGGGTGTAAAGAAAACCCCACAGAATAGAGGCGATCACTCCGGGCACTCCGTAGGGCAGGAAGTACACGGCGCGGAAGAGCTTCACACCGCGTGCTGAGATTGAGTCCAGTAGCAACGCCAACGCGACTGCGAGGACGATCATGACCGGGACCTGCACGACTGCGAACAACAGGACCCGTTTGATACTGTCGAGGAAAGCCTGATCGTGCAACGCATCGGTGTAATTCGATAGTCCGGCCAGGACAGTGTGTGAGTCGCCGAGCCCGAGCGGGCCGCTGCGCTGAACCTTTTGCAGGCTCTGCCAGATCGCGTAGCCGATGGGCGCGATGAACATCGCTGTGAACAGCAACAGGAACGGGGCTATGAAGCCCCACGCGGCGCGAGCAGATCGAGATTTCGTCAACGCCATCGGTGCGTCCTCTCTGGTGGGCGGTGCTGGGCGGTGAGCGGGTGTCGGCGCCCGGGCTGGGATCAGGACCCGGTCTTGACCTTCAGCCCCTTGGCCTTGAGATCGGCGACGACCGCGGCCTGTGCCTGCTTGATCGTGGACAGGAAGCTGCCCTTGCCGGCGACCGCGGCGGAGAACCCGTCGTTGAGATGGCCATAAGCCGCGTCGACGGTGGGAATCCACCCCCAAGATTTGTCGATGTTCTTGTCGGCCGCGGCAAACACGTCATTGTATTTTTGGCCGCCGAAGAAGGCGGAGGGCTGATTCAGTGACGAACCTTTAAATGCGTCCTTGGCCGCTGGCCAGCCATAGCCGCCCTTGATGAGCAGGTCGATACTCTTGGGATCACTGTTGAGCCACGCCGCGAACTTCAGTGCCTCATTCGGATGTTTGGTCCCGGTGAGCAGCGCGGTCGAAGACCCTCCCCAGTTCGCCGAGGCGGTAGCGCCGGCGGTCCACTGCGGCATCGGGGCGACCTTCCACTTGCCGGAGGTCGACGGTGCATTACCGGTGATGATGGCATCGCCCCAGGAAGCGCTGACCCAGCTGGTGATCGCTCCAGTCTGCAGGTCCTTGTACCACCCGTTGGCGAAGTCGGGTTCAGTCTTGATGACACCCGCTGTACGCAGCTTGTCCCAGTAGGCCGCGACCTTCTCGGTGGCCGGGGTGTCGATGTTGACGCTCCAGGTGTCACCGTTCACGCTGAACCACTTGGCGCCGTTCTGCCACGCGAGGGAGGCGAACCAGGCGGCGTTACCGGGCGGGAAGGTGCCGATGTAGGCCTGCGGGTTGGCTTTGTGAATCTTGATGGCGGCATGCTCGTACTCATCCCACGTGGCGGGGGGCTTGGTCACCCCGTACTTGGCGAACAGATCAGCCCGGTAGAACAGGCCCATCGGGCCTGATGCCTGCGGTATCGCGTACACCGAGCCGCCATAGGTGCCTTGCGCCCATTGCCAGTCCACGAACTTGCTTTGGTACTGCGCAGCGTTGTACTTGCTCAGGTCGACCAGTCCTGAATCGAGGAGGAACCCGGGAATCTCCTGGTACTCGACTTGGGCCAGGTCGGGTGCGGTTTTGGCTTGCAGCGCCGAATGCATCTTGGCGTAGCCGCCGTTCGTCCCGGACGGGATCTTCTGCAGCGTCACCTGGACATTGGGGTTGTTCTGGTTCCACAGGTCGACGGCCTTGTCCACGCCTGGAACCCAGGACCAGAAGGTCAGGTTCACCTTCTCGCCGGGTTTGGCGGCCGCCACGGTGTCGGTCGAGCCGGAGGAGGATGACTGTCCGGTGCACGCTGCGGTCGCAGCCAGCAAGGCCGTGGCTGCGATGGCGAGCCATCGCCGTGAGCGGTGCCGAGTCGGGTGCGACATCAACGAGGTGGTGGGCATTGAGGTGGTCCTTCCTGCTGGTCAAGACACCGATGTGAAGCCCACATCTGATGGCCAAGGTTCCGTGAGATCCTGCGCGCTGTCAAGATGTAGTCATATTTTATTTTTTTGGTATGCTGTTTTCCTCGGCGTGAGGAGCAAAATGAGCCGGCAGCATCAGTACAGGCGTACCGCGGTCGTCACTGGCGGCGCCTCGGGTATCGGCGCCGCCATCGCAGAGCGTTTCGCTTCCGAGGGTGCCCGCGTTGTCGTCGTCGACACTGCCGCGGACACCGAACGATGCGCACGTGCACTGGGAGGACTGGGCGTTCGCGCCGACGTGTCCTCCGAACCCGACTGGACGGCGGTGGCTGCAATGGTGGGTGACGAGGTCGACGTGTTGGTGAGCAACGCTGCCGTGCAGATTCCCGCGGCGGTCACCGATGCGCGCCTGAGCGACTGGGATGCCCAGTTCGCCGTCAACGTCCGAGGGGCCTTTCTCGGCCTGCGGCAGTTCCTGCCCGCACTGTCGCGCCGCCGGGGCAACGCAGTGCTGATCTCATCGGTTCACGCGCTTGTCGGTTTGCCGGCTCATCCGGCCTACGCTGCCACCAAGGCTGCATTGACCGCGCTCACCCGCCAGGTCGCGGTGGATTACGCACCGGTGCGGGTGAACTGTGTGCTTCCCGGTCCGATCCTCACCCCTGCTTGGGATGGCATCGACGACGATGCCCGGGCCCGTAGCGTCGCCCAGACACCGCTGCGGCGACTGGGAAAGCCGTCGGAGGTGGCCGCGGCCGTATCGTTCCTGGCTTCCGAGGACGCCAGCTTCGTCACCGGTAGTTCGCTGGTGGTCGATGGAGGGTGGAGCATCGTGAAGGATTCGGCATGAGCGGCTACACCAGCCGCGGTCTGCACGGTCAGGTCGTGCACGAGCTAGGTGTGCGTATTTTGTCCGGTCGCATCGCCGAAGGTGCGACGTTGGATCTGCTAGCCCTTGAAGGGGAACTGGGGGTCTCGCGGACCGTGCTTCGAGAGGCCCTGAAAGTGCTCGCCGCCAAGGGCCTGGTCGATGCTCGCCAAAAGCGAGGCACCTACGTGTTGTATCGCCGCCAGTGGAACCTGCTCGATGCTGACGTGCTTCGCTGGCAGGCCGATCAGCCCACCCCGGAACTGCTCACCCACCTCGGTGAAGTCCGTGTCATCGTCGAACCGGCGGCTGCTGCGCTGGCCGCCCTTCGCCATGACGAGGCCGATATCGCCCGGATGCAAGCAGCCGTGACCGCGATGGGCGACGAGGATGCTTCGGCCAGCCACGCCGCCGAGGCCGATCTGGCCTTCCACGCCGCGCTCCTGCAGGCCACCCACAACGACCTGTTGGCCGCGCTGGAAATGGTCATCGAACAGGGCCTGCGGCAACGTGACCTCATCGTGCATGCCAGCGGCGCGGTCAGCGACCCTGTCCCGGCCCACCAGGCTGTGCTCGATGCGATCCGTGCCGGCGACGCGCTGGCCGCCCAAGCACGCATGCTCGCGCTGCTGGATCAGGCGTCCGCGGACTACGCCGCGCTCTCCAGTCGTCGAAAGTCGGCCGGGCGCCAGGTAGTGAGGAATACCGCGTGAAGATCGTCGACGTCGAGACCTTTCTCGTCCCGCCAAGATGGCTGTTCTGCAAGATCACCACCGACGAGGGCGTAATCGGGTGGGGCGAACCATCGCTGGAGGGACATGCCGACACGGTCCGGACCGCAGTGCACGAGCTGGCCGAGCTGTTGGTGGGCGCTGACCCGCTGCGCATCGAGGACCACTGGCAGAGTATGAACAAAGCCGGCTTTTACCGCGGTGGCCCGGTTCTGTCCAGTGCAGTCGCGGGACTGGATCAGGCGCTGTGGGACATCGCCGGCAAGGTCCGCAACGCACCGGTTCATGAGCTGCTCGGCGGTCCGGTCCGGGACCGCATCCGCATGTACACCTGGGTCGGCGGAGACGAACCCGCCGAGCTGGAGGACCAGATCCACGCCCAAATGGAGGCCGGATTCACCGCAGTGAAAATGAACATCAGCGGCCGCATGTCTCCGCTGGCCACCCTGGCCGACACCGCCGCGGTCCTGGCACGAGTTGAGGCAGCCCGCGTCGCCCTCGGCCCCCAACGCGATCTGGCCGTAGATTTTCACGGCCGCGTATCTCCGGCCAACGCCGCGCGAATCCTGCCGATGCTGGCGCCGTATCACCTGCTCTTCGCCGAGGAGCCGGTACTGCCGGAATACCTGTTCCAGCTACGATCCCTGGTCGGGGCGACCCCACTCGCGGCTGGTGAACGGCTGTACAGCCGCGCTGAATTTCTCCCTGTCCTGCAGGACGGTCTCGCGGTCGCGCAACCCGATATCTCTCACGCCGGCGGCATCTCCGAGGTTCGCCGCATCGCTGCCCTGGCCGAAACATTCGGAGTGCCACTGGCCCCGCACTGTCCACTCGGGCCGATCGCGCTCGCCGCCTGCCTTCAGCTTGATTTCGCGATCCCGAATCTGCTGATCCAGGAGCAGAGTCTGGGCATCCACTACAACATCGGTAACGAGCTTCTGGATTACCTGGTCGACCCCAGCGTATTCGAGTTTCACAACGGCCACATCAGCCGACCGACCGGTCCAGGTCTAGGAATCGAAGTCGACGAAGCTGCGGTACGCGCCGCCGCAAAGCACGGGCACCAATGGCGATCTCCGACCTGGCGTCACACAGACGGGTCCTTCGCAGAATGGTGAGCCCCGTCCTTCAGGCCCTGACCGAGCACCGGCTGCTCGCCATCGTGCGCGGGCACGACGAGGACGCCACCGTCGCCACCGCCCACACACTCATCAGCAACGGCGTGCGACTCCTGGAGGTATCCCTCAGCGGACACCGCGCACTGGCGGCTATCGCACGCATCAGCTCACACGCAGGCCTGGATACGTGGGTCGGAGCAGGCACGGTACTGAGCGTCCAGCAGGCCCGCGACGCCCATCAGGCCGGCGCCCGATTCCTGGTCACGCCAGGCTTGAGTCCCGCGGTCGCCGAGGCCAACCGACTGCGGCTGGGTCTCGTCGCCGGGGCGATGACCCCGACCGAGATCATCACCGCTGCGGAACAGGCCGACGCGGTGAAGTTGTTTCCCGCATCCCTGGGTGGGCCGCCCTACCTCGCCGCGCTCAGAGCGCCGTTTCCCGATGTCCCGTTCGTGCCCGTCGGCGGCATCGACGCGGAAGCAGCGAAGGCCTACCTCACGGCCGGGGCCACCGCGGTCGGGATCGGATCCCCGCTGATCGGCGACGCGGCCGATGGCGGCGACCAGCGCGCGCTAGCCGGTCGGGTGGCGACATTCCTTGAGGCGGTCACCTGGTGACGGACGTCCTGACCTTCGGCGAGGCGATGCTCCTACTACACGGAACTGAGCCAGGGCCCCTGCAGCTGAACGCGCAGCTTGCGGTGTCCGCCGCCGGAGCCGAGGCGACCGTCGCGACAGGACTGGCCCGGCTCGGCCATCAGGTGTGCTGGGCCGGTCGAGTCGGAGCAGATGACGCCGGCGACCTCGTGAGCGCAGCGTTGCGCTCAACCGGCGCCGATGCCCGGCTCACCCAGGACCCAACCGCACCGACCGGGCTGATGCTGCGCCAGCCGCGGCTCCCGGGCCGATACCGGGTGTCCTACTACCGATCAGGCTCGGCGGGTTCGCAGCTCACCACCGAGGACCTCACACCGTTACTCAGTCCCATGCCGCGGATCGTGCACGCCACCGGGATCACCACAGCCCTCAGCGACACCGCAGCGCGGGCAACCCGCTACGCGTTCACAACAGCACATCAGGCGGGAGCGACCGTCTCTTACGATGTCAACCTGCGGCTGCGCCTCACCAATGTCGCCGACGCAGCCCGCATGCTCGCTGACCTACTGCCGTTGATCAATCTGCTCATCCTCGGCGAGGACGAGCTCCCCGTCCTTGCCGCCGCCCTGGGCAGGACCGCCCTAGACACCAACGACGCAGTGGCCACATCGGCAGTGCCGGACCTGGGCGCACTCGACGTCATCGTCAAGCAGGGCGAGCGCGGCGCCACCGCCCGGATCAGCGGCCATCAGTACCAAGTGCCGGCGCCCCCGATAGTGGCTGTCGACACCGTCGGCGCCGGCGACGCGTTCTGCGCTGGCTACCTCTCCGGGGTACTCGATAACCTCGCCCCCCAGGATCGGCTGCTGCGGGCGGTCACCGTCGCCGCGTTCTGCGTGCAAACCTCCGGAGACTGGCAGGGCCTGCCCACGCGGGCTGACCTGCCCCTGATCGCTGCCTCGTCCGGCCACACCGACCGATAACCGCCTCACACCGTTCCAAGGAGCTCTGTCGTGCCCGTTCCCCCCTTTCCATCCCGCCGTCTGGCCATCTCGCTATGGGACTTCAGCTGGTACACCCAAGCTGGGCCCGGCGAGCCGTTCCACGACATCGACCGCGCCTTCGACGAACTCGTCGCTCGCGGTTTCAACACCGTCCGCATCTGCGCCGCGCCGTTCCTGCTGTTCTCCGACAAAGTGGCTGACCCCGCAAACCTGATCGTCACGGGCCTGGGAGCTCGCTACGGACAACGCACCCGCTGGTATAACGTCGCGGGCGGCTATCGGCTGGACCTGCTCACCCGGCTGGAAACGCTCTTCGCCGCCGCGCAACGACACGACTGCTCAGTGATCCTGTCCTCCTGGGAATACCAGCAGTCCCCCTGCTTCGTCAGCGACGACCGCTGGTTCACCGCCCTGGCCTCGGTCGACGGCCCCAACCGGGCACAGCTGGTCGCAGCCGCGATGGCGAAGCTGATTGACCACCTCATCGAGCGGAACCTTGCCGACCCGATCGCCTACGTCGAAATTCACAACGAGGTCGACAACTGCAACCTCGTCCCCGCCGAACCCGGCCAGCTCGCAGGTCACTACGCACGCCTGTCCGAACCCTTAGACCAGGCCCGCGTCGCATTCGTCGAACGGCACCCTGACATCCCACTCACCTACTCACTGGGCGAGACCTGGCCTCACGAGATGTCCGCGCTACCAAAATCCGACGTCGCGCACTATCACTTCTACGTCTACGGCGTCCTGGCAGCCATATACGCCGCAGTTGGGCTCGGCCACGGAACCGAGCCACGCCCGGCCATCGACCATTGGCCAACGGGCGCGCTGGCAAAGATGCTGCGCCCCGACGCGCCAACACGCGACGACTACCAGCCCCAGGCAGGTTGGCAATCGGCCGCCACCGGCATCAACCGCGACCTGTTTTACGTCCACGACTGGGTGGATGAGAACAAATGGGACCTGTGGCTCTATGAACACTACGAGTCCCACCGCGACTCGATGCACGCCACGCTGCTGAGCTGGGTGGACTCCGTCGCCGACTTCGCGGCCATGCGCGGCATACCCGCCGTGCTGGGCGAAGGTGTCGTCGGCTACACACCCCGCCTCACTCGATTCGAAGAGGACGCAGTCGGAAAGAACCTAATCGAGCTCACTGTCGACCGGTGCCTGGAACGCGGATACGCCGGCACCGTCCTTACCTCCAACGCAGCACCGCAACACCCCATGTGGCACACCGACGCCGCATGGATGGCTCAGATCAACCTCCGCATTACTAGTTGAGACACACAATTGCGGTTTGGTGTCGCACCCGGTTGACGTAGATCTCACATATATCCACGCCACATCGCCACCCTGGGTGGAACGACCCGACGTGGCACGAACACGGGACATTGACGAAGCCTTATGGCGCATGCCCACCGCTGGTGGCGTGCTGGTGTCTGGTCGAACGGAGGTGCATCTTGTGTCAGCGTTGGGACGACCCGACAGATCGTCGATCGATGTGATCGATGCCGCCCGGGGCGTTCCGATGACAGAGGTCGGTAGCGTGTTGGCTGTACCGATGCCGACGTCGGGGGCTCTGGCACCGATTGAGGAACGCTGACCGGAACACCCGGCCTGCTATCGGACCAACGTTGAAACCCTCATGATGACGCCGGGCACAGAGTCCCGTGAGACCCGTCCGCTTTAATGCCCGGTGAAGGTAGCTCAACCGGTACAGTCCGATCATAGCCGCGATGCTCATCGGATACGCCCGCTGTTCCACCGACGACCAAGACCTGACCGCGCAACGTGACGGCCTCAGCGCGCTCGGCGTCAAGCCCAAGAGGCTCCACGTCGACCACGGCCTCACCGGCCGCAACCGAGACCGACCCGGCCTGCGCGAAGCGCTCGCCGCCTGCCGCGCCGGCGACACCCTGGTCGTCACCAAACTCGATCGCCTGGCCCGATCACTACCCGACGCTCGAGACATCGTCGAAGAACTCACCGCCGCCGAAGTGAAACTCAACATCGGCGGATCGGTCCACGACCCGAACGACCCCATCGGACGACTGCTGTTCAACGTCCTGGCCATGATCGCCGAATTCGAATCCGACCTCATCAGGATGAGAACGAGGGAGGGCATGAAAGTCGCCAAAGCCAAGGGCCGACTCCGGGGCAAACCACCGAAGCTCAGCGCTACCCAGGAGACACACCTTGTCGGGCTATACCGAGCCGGAAAACATACCACCGCCGAACTCGCCGAACTGTTCTCCGTCGGCCGGTCCACCGTCTACCGAGCCGTCGAGCGCGGCGGCGGCACCAAAGTCGGCTGATCGCCAGTTCTCACCCGGCCCGATTACGGCCGATGACAGCACCGTCACCCCCGGACGACGTCACGGTGACAACCTGACGAGCGAATCCGGTGACAACTTCACGACGCTTCACACAGCAGGAACAGCGATTTCGGCCCGATGCTGGTTCTCGGCTTGTGAGCTGTCTCGAACCTTGGAAGTGGGACAGGCATCAGTGATCGAGAGACTGGATCTCGTCAGAGGTGGCCAGGCCCAAAATCAGCAGCAGATTCTCAACGCTGTCCATGACCACGATCGGCCCACCTGGCACCCACACGGTGGCGGTGCCGGAGTTCGGCCCCGCCCCCAATTCGTGTACTCGGTGACGGGGAGCATGAAGACATCGACCTTCGGCGTCATGTAAGAACCTCTCAGGTGGCAGTCCTGGTCGTCGGCACCACGGGTTTCCTGCGGGTCAAAACTTGGCCGGCCAGCCACCCGAGATTCCACATGCCACCACATCCCGACCAATTCCATACCCAGATAAGAAAAAGCTGCTCCTGGCCGGGCGCTACCCGACCAGCACCATCGTGCTGGTCGGGTATCGCCCGAGGACCAGGAGCAGCCGGGTCGAGGACCGCCAGGTATTACTGGCCGGGGCCGCCCGCGTGCAGCGCCGATACGTCGGCCGCGGTCAGTGCCCGGTCGAATACCTGCGCGTTGTCCACCGAGCCGTTGAGGTAGTCGACGGGGTTGCTGTTGAACTTTCCTCGACCGACCTCCAGGTTGCCCGTTCCCTTGTCGCCGCCGCCGAGGATGCCGACCGAGCCCGAGAGCGTGCCGTCGACGTAGATCGACAGCTTCGAGTTGGTGACGTCCCGGACGCCGACCAGGTGGTACCACTGGCCGGGCACCGGCTGACCGACCGTGTTGGCCAGCGCCCGCACGCTGGCGAAGCTGAACGCCCAGCGCTTGTCGGCACCGGAGTACTGCAGGAAGAAGGCGCTGTTGGCGTCGCCGTCCTCGCTCATCACGGTCTGGAATGCTCCGCCGGCCTCGTTCAGTTTCACCCAGGCCGAGACGCTGTAGTTGGTGTTTTCGGTCGGGATCAGCGTTCCGGCTGACTCGGCGAACTGGTTCGCCCCGTTCAGGGCGAGCGCGTTACCGGCCAGGCCGGGACCGAACGTCGCACCGCTGCGAAGGGTCAGCGGGTGCTGTCCGACGCTGTCGGCCGCGGTGGTTCCCGCGGTCTCGTCGAACTTCCACCGGTCGACTCCGTTGAGTCCGGGGGTGCCCGGGGGCGCCGCCGGCGTGGGCTTGGAGCCGGCGGAGATCACCGCCAGGTTGGAGGCCCGCACCCGCGCCTCGTCCACCTTCTCGACCTTGCGGTCATAGGTGAACAAACCGTTCTGCTCACCTTCGACATCGGTGATCTGCGTGTAGACCGATCCGGACAGGCCGTAGGGCGCTCCCTTGTCGCGCAGCACGGCGTTGTTCGCCTCGTAGCCGGCGTTGAGCGCCGCGGCGTCCTTGACCGAACCGTAGGGATTGATCGAGGCGGTGGGCCAGATGTGACCGGGGACCGACAGTGTCAGCCCGCCGTGTTCGCCGTCGATGGAGGCCCTGGTGGCGTCCGGCGCCGGCAGGGCCGGGCCCTGGTACTGGTGCCAGTCGATGATGTCACCGGTACCCGGGTCGCCGGGGGTGTCGCAGCAATTGGAACCGCTGCGGTCATCGACGAGTCGGGTCGGGTCCTGCGTCTTGACCTGGGCGCCGACATCCGTCGCCGCCTGCACGCTCCACTGCCCCCAACCCTCGTTGAACGGTATCCAGCCGATAATCGACGTGACGTTCTTGAGCTGCGTGACCATCTGGGCGGTCTCGGCGCGGAAGTTGGCCTTGTCACCAGTGCTGAGCGAGCCGTTGCGGCCCGTCGGAAGCGCCGGCGAGTCCTGCCAGACCATCATGCCGAGTTTGTCGGCCCAGTAGTACCAGCGCGCCGGCTCGATCTTGATGTGCTTGCGGATGGTGTTGAATCCGAGATCCTTGGTCTTCTGGATGTCGAACTTCAGGGCCGCGTCGGTCGGCGCCGTGTAGATGCCGTCCGGCCAGAACCCCTGATCCAGGGTGGCCAGCAGGAAGGTCGGCTTACCGTTGAGGGTGATCCGCTGCTTGCCGTTGACATCGGCGACCGCGATGGACCGCAGCCCGGCATAGCTTTCGACGCTGTCCGTGCCGGTGCCGCCGCCGCGGAGGGTGGCCTTGAACGTGTACAGGAACGGATCAGTCGGGCTCCACAGGTGCGGTTTGGGCACCGTGAGCCTCATCGGTGCGCCAGGCGCACCCGTGCCGCCGGCGACCTTGTGATTTCCGGCGTAAACGTCGACCGAGAGGCGCTCATTGGTCGGATTGCCGTTGAGGGTCGTCTGGATGGTGAACGACGACGTCGACACGTCCGGCGTGGCGGTGAACGAGGCGATACTGGTGGCCGCGACCGGCTCCAGCCAGACGGACTGCCAGATGCCCGATGACGCGGTGTAGAAGATTCCGTCCGGGTTCAGTCGCTGCTTTCCAACCGGGATGGTGGCGCTGTCGACGGGCGAGTGCACCGCCACCACGATCTCCTGCGGGCCCCTGGACCGAAGGGCACTGGTGATGTCGACGCTGAATGCGTCGTAGCCGCCGGTGTGGCGGGCGAGCTCGGCGCCGTTCACATAGACGGTCGCGTCGTAGTTGACCGCTCCGAAGTTGAGCCGCAGGTGCTGGCGGCGGTTGGTGAAGTTGCGCGGCACGTCCACCGTGCGGCGATAGAACATGTAGTCGGAATGCTTCTGCACACCGGACAGGACGGACTCGGCCGGATAGGGCACCAGGATCTTGCCGGCCAGGTCGGTGCCGAACGGCGGCGGGCTGAAGCCGTCGGTCTCGGCGTACTGCCAGAGGCCGTTCAGGCTCTGCCATTTGGGAGAAGCGACCGACGGGCGCGCGAGCTGCGGACGGGGGTAGTCGGGCAGCGCATTGGTCGGCGACACCTCGGGTGTCCAGGGCGTCGCCAGCGGGGCGGTCAAGCCGCTCCAGGTATCTCCGGTCGGAGCGGCGGCGGCTTGCGCACCCCCGGGGGCTGCGATCAGCCCGATGCTGACGGCGGCGGCCAGCGCGATGCCGAGCCACCTCGTGCGTAGATGCGTCATTCGTGACCAACTTCCTTGTGGGTCTACTGGTGGATCCGGTGGACGAACTGATTTCACCAACAGTGCTTTTGGCCGGCACGCGGGCGGCGGCCCATCCGACGGCGCTCAGGCCATGTGCCAACTGCGAGGTGGGGTAGCCCCTCCTTTCGCCATTGGGCCCGCCTCGGGTAGATCGGCTACCTGGTTCGCACCTGGAAGCGGCTGACCGCAATCGTTCCCGGGTCTCCGCGGAGGCCGAACATCGCGTGGTATCCAGCCAGGGTTGAGGCACTGACCGCGCCGCTGACATCGGTCGAGCCCAGCCGCGTCCACGTTGTTCCGCGTCCGGAGTAGGTCGTCACCTTCGAACCATGGATCTGAAGCGCGAGTTGGTCACCGGGGCGCAGGGTCACGTCGGAACAGCACGTTCCGGTGCCCGACGGATTCAGCGTACCGCCGGATCGCACGTCGATACCGGAGCTGTGGAAATGGTTGTTGTACCAGCCCGCCACGTAATTGTCGGAGCCACCGTCCAATCCCAGGAACAAACTGTCCTGATTGTTCGCCGACCCGATGAACGACTTGGCCGTGAGGATCAGGACTGCGTCATCCGAAGCCGGCACAACCCCGCTGTCCAGCAGTCCGAAGAACGGCTGGCCACCCGATGCACTCAGGGACCCGCCGCCGACGGACAGCTTCGGCGTGATCTCCGCGGGAAACGGTTGGAGCAGGTGATAGGTCGAGGACGTGTCGGTGGTGAATTGGTCGTCCAGCTGCACCTTCGAATACGCGGCCGGGTCGAATCCGATCTGCGCGGCCACCTCGGTGTGGGTGGACAGCGTCCCCCCCCCGCGCTGCTGGTACGTCGCGACCGCCAGCAGCGGGTCCGATGCATCGCCGGTCGCCGTTGCCGGCGCCGTGACCGACCAACTGGTTGTCAGCGGCTTTCGGGTCAGCACCAAAGCGGCCGACGTAGCGCCGTTGGGCGTCACGGTCCAGCCGGCCGGGGCCCGCAGCGCAATGCTCGCGTGCTTCAGCTTCGGCCCGGCGGTGCTGACCGTCGTGGTGACGGTGGTGGTCCGGCCGGGCACCACCGTGACCTGCGCTCCGTTGTCGATGCTGACCTGGGCGGCCCGATCCGATGGTGCCCACGACTGCAACTCGGTGACGCCGACGAACGAACCCGGAGAGTTGGTGAACACCAGCCGGACCTTGCTGGTCGACAACGACGGGAAGGTGATGCGGTTCAAGCCGTTCCCGACCGGCGTCCGGGGAGTGTGCACCTGATTGGGCACAT
>JAABUV010001034.1_pt1 | contig 41010 bp, 28 predicted proteins | sample 5559971 | NCBI WGS metagenome assembly JAABUV01 (sample SAMN10711881, study PRJNA513362) | rock metagenome | isolation source: Antarctica rocks | place: Antarctica: Victoria Land, Knobhead nord | collected 2015-12-19 | reverse complement strand
GCAGATCCGGGCCGGGGTCGGTGGGGGGTTCATCGGTGGGGGCGAAGCGAAGCCAGGGCGAGCGATCGGGCCCGCCCCAGAGGGTGGTCGGTCCGAGGGTTTGGCGGTTCACTCCTTCGGCTCGGTCATCGGGTGATCAGGAATTCCTTGACGTTTCGGCCCAGGCCGTCGACGATCCGGCCGTTGCTGGCGGTCAGGGAATCGCGGCCGACGGGGAAGACGACGCCGCTGGGCATCTTGACCTTCACGGTCCAGTCGCCGTCGGGCAGCGAGACCTTGAACTCGCCATCGGCGTCGGTCAGGGCCGGCCGGTCGGCGAAGCCACTGGTCCGGCTCGACAGGATCACGGAGACGCCCTCCTCGGGACGGCCGGAGTCGAAGCCGACGACCTTGCCCCGGAGGACGTTCCGGACCTCATAAGTCGGTCGCTGCGACTTCCGGAGCGAGGTCTCCTCGGCCTGAGTCCGCGGGCCGATCTGCCCGGGCGCGGGGACCTGGACGTCGGCCCCGCCGGATCCCGCCGGTGCCGGGGGCGTCGTGGGCGGCGGGGGGGTGATCGGGTCGGGCTCGACGAGCGGGCTCGCGGCCCGGGGCGGGGCGGTCGACCTCGGGGCGCCCGCCGCGGCCGGAACGGGCGGATTGACGTAGGATGGCGTCCCATCTTCCACCGTGCCCGACGGTCGACGCTCGGGGGCAGGACCGCCGGGGTTCGCCGGCTCGCTGGTAATCGTGGTGCCGCCCCCGGGTCCGGCCGGGCTGGCGGGCCGGACCGTGGTCGACCGGCCGGGCGCCGCAAGGGCGGTCTCGCAGCAGGCCGAGGATGCCGAGGTCGTGATCAGAGAGGAGTCGATCAGGTACGACGTCGGCGAGAGGTACGAGGTCGAGGCGAAGGTGGTGGGGACCAGGTACGAGGTCGGCGATAGGTACGAAGTGGATGTGAGGTACGAGGTCGGCTCCATCACGAAGCGCGGCGAGGCCAGGTATGACGTCCGCTCGAAGTACCGTCGGGGGCGGAAGCGGATCGACCGGTAAGCCGGGACGTAGGACGACGACGACGTCAAAACCTCGCCGGAGGAGACGACCGAGGACGTCGGCAGGTATGTCGTGGCGTAAGCCGACGGGACGACGTACGAGGTGGCCAAGAAACTCGAACCCGGCAGGGCGAGGACGGAGCCGGTCGGGACGGATCCCGTCTCGTAGAACATATCAGCCCGGGCCGGGCCGGGCCCGAGTGGAATCAAGCAGGAGGCGGCGCCGGCGAGCCAGGCGCGCGACATTGGGCGGAACAGCATGGTCGGAGTCCTCAAAGTCCGGGGGCGACGCGCGGGCGCGGCCCATCCCAACGTCGCGTCCGCCCCGACATCCCCACAATACCAGAATCGATCGAGGTGAACCAAGGGTCCGTCGGGGCTGAACGGACGATCTGGCAAATCGCGATCCAATCGATCACTGATTCTGAGCCGATCGAGCCCGATCGCCGCCTTGCAATTGCTACAACCCTGAGAACCTTAACAATTTGAACGACTTCCCCGGGTCCTCCTACCGCTCCGAGAAATCGGCGCTGGGATCCCTGGTGAATGCCAACGATCGGGGCGGTCCGCGGCGGACCTGGCGTCGCCTTGTTAAATGGAATAACCTACAAGAGTCCCGACCGACCGAGACTCGCCGAGGCCCGCCGGAGATCGAATCGCCATGTCGACGCCCCGCGACGTCGCCGAAGTTCTCAACCGCGACTTTCTGGAGACTCGGAGTCGGATCCTGGACCTGGCCGCGGCACTCGACCGCCTCGACCGGGCCCCCGGAGACCGTACCCCGGATCGGCGGCTCGCCCAGCTCCGGCAGGCCATCGAAGCCCTCCTGGAGCCCGGACCCGGCCGGGCCGAGACCGTCCAGCGGCTTTTCTCGCTCGAATACGACCCCGAATGGCGGGTCAAGAACGGGCTGATCGGCGCTCGTCCTTGAGGCGACCGACGCAACATCGACCGTCACGGCGTCGTCGCCGATTTCATCGACCGAGGGTCCAGGCCGTGATCTACATCGACCCGCACATCCACATGGTTTCCCGGACGACCGACGACTACAAGCGGATGGCCCTGGCCGGGTGCGTCCTGGTCAGCGAGCCGGCGTTCTGGGCGGGGTTCGACCGATCGGGGCCCGAGGGGTTCCGGGATTACTTCCGTCAGCTCGTCGGGTTCGAGCGGAACCGGGCGGGGCTCTATGGGATGGCGCATCATACCTGGCTCTGCATCAATGCCAAGGAGGCGGAGGACGTCGAGCTCTCCCGCCGGGTCATCGCGATGATCCCCGAGTTCCTGGACGACCCGAGCGTCCTGGGGATCGGCGAGATCGGCTTGAACAAGAACACGAAGAACGAGGCGATCGTCTTCCTCGAACACCTCGACCTGGCGGCGAAGCACCGGGAGCTGATCCTGGTCCACACGCCACACTTGGCCGACAAGTACCAGGGGACCCGGATGATCCTCGACATGCTGGGCGGCGACTCGCGGATCCCGCCCGAGCGGGTCTGCATCGACCACGTCGAGGAACACACGATCCGCCCGGCCCTGGAAGCGGGGCACTGGGTCGGGATGACCCTCTACCCGACCACCAAGTGCACCCCCGCCCGCGCCGCCGACCTGGTCGAACTCTACGGGAGCGAGCGGATCCTGGTCAATTCGGCCGGCGATTGGGGCCAGAGCGACCCGATGGCCGTTCCGGAGTTCATCTTCGAGATGCGCTCCCGGGGCCACGACGAGGCGACCATTCGCACGCTCGTCCATGATAATCCACTGGCCTTCTTCGGCCAGTGCCCTCGGTTTGCCTTCACGCCTCGGGAAGAGGCCCGGTTACCGTCCGGGGCCTGAGGCGGGGTGAGATGCTGGTGAGGTCTGGTCGATGGTTGGTGATCGGAATGCGATCATCCCCTCAATATTCCGCCCCGACGACTTCCCATCCGGCCCGGGTTCCGAGGGCGCGGAACGTGGCCAGGTCGATCGAGTCCTTGAGGAACTTGACCGAGCCGTCGCCTGAGAGGAACATCGCGCCGCCGGGGTGCTGGCTCCGGAACCCCCACTGGCCGTACTCCTTGTAAAGGGGGAGATTCTGGAGCCAGCCCTTGTAGTCGGAGGTGTCGGGCCAGGCGGTCCCGGGGGGTAGCGGGTTGGCACCGGGCGACCCGCCGGAGATCCCCGGTCCAGCGCTGCCGCCCGGGTAGTCGCCCGCCATCATCAGGGCGTTGATCCGGGGGACCTCGAAGGCGAAGCCCTGGGGGCGGACGGTCTTCCCGGTGGGGTCGAATGCCGTGGAAACCGGATAATAGCCCGGGCGGGACCACTGGTTCATCTGCGGGTCGGGCTCATTCCGGAATCGGGCGGTCTCGCCGACGAAGAGGGTCTGCGAGAGGCCGTCCGTGAATGAGCCCGGCTGGTAGGAGGTGGCGTCGTCGAAGGCCCCGTTCCCCGCGTCCTGTTGCCAGCAATCGGGGCCCGAGTAGTAGGCCACGACGTTCCAGGTCCCGCCCGAGGGGACGTAGGACGTCTGCGAGTAGGCGTTCCCATCGCCGATACTCGGGGTCTGGGGGGCGTCGCTCGGGCAGACGTAGGCCGAGACTCGGAAGCCCAGCCCCGTCGAGTTAATCGCCCCGGCGGGGAGACCGCCCCAGAGCCCTCGGGGGCCGCCAGCGGCCAGGTTGAAGTTGATCGCGTTGTACGCGGCCGATTGCTCCATCTGCGGGAGGATCATCGCGAAGGCGCCGAAGGCACGCAAGGCGTGCAGGCCCGAGCAACCGTTGGGGCCACCGTCGCCCGCGTTGTGATAGATCGCCCCGGGGGGATACGACCGGGCCGCCGACTCGTAACTGGCCAGCGCCAGCCCGATCTGCTTGAGGTTGTTCGAGCATTGGGCCCGGCGGCCGGCTTCCCGGGCCCCCTGGACGGCGGGCAGGAGGAGAGCCACCATCACGGCGATGATCGCGATCACGACCAGGAGCTCGATCAGCGTGAAGCCGAGCCGGGGCCTGCGTCGCCCGTTCCGTCCAGCCATGAGCGCCGTGCCCCCGCACCTCGTCGCCGCCTGACATCCATCCCCTGATTATAGCACGCCCGACCCGCGGAACTCTCAAGCAGCCGTCGCGGCCAACCGAGGGGCACCGGACCTCGATCCGCTGACGAGACCGATCAGGTCGAGTAGAGCCATCGTCCGATCACGAACGCCGGGATCCAGAGGGCCGCCACCCAGAGCGCGGCGGAAGGCCCGCGGACGGCGGCCACGGCGGCCACGTCGAGCCAGACCAGCGCGAGCACGCCCGTCTTGACCGCCCGCTGGAACGTCTCGGGGACCGGGCGGCGGAAGGCCCGGAGGCCCGCGCGGTTGACGACGATCGCGACCGCCACCAGCACGACCAGGCCCTCGGAGCCCGGGCCGAAGGGCGACCGGTAGGAGCCCGGCGAAGGGAACCGATCGGGACGGATCAGCGCGGCGACCAGTCCGAGCAGGGCGAGGTCCTGCAATCCCAGGCCCGCGAGAAGCCCGCGAGTCTTCCCCGACTCCACCTCCGACCGGCTGATCCAGGTCACGCCGATCACGAACACCGCCAGGGAGCCGGCGAGCAGCCACCCGGCCGGGCCGCCGAGTCCGGGCGGCTGGCTCAGGCCCAGCAGGAGGTTCAGGCCCCGGCAGGTCCCCATCACCTCGGGCCCGAGGACGGTGCGCTTCAGGCCGGCGTCATACCCCAGGACGCAGCCCGCCAGGAGCAAGGCGACGAGGAAGCTCGGGCCCGACCCCGAGAGGGCCGCCAGGCACGGACCCATCACCAGCGCGATCCCGCCGAGCCACGCGGCCCGCCCTCGGGGGACCCGGCCCGAGGGGATCGGGCGGCCGGGTCGTTCGCGGAGGTCGATGGCGTGGTCGAAGACGTCGTTCAGGACGATACCGCCGGCGTAGGTCGCCACCGAGGCCGCCACCAGCGGGGCCCACCGGCCGGGCTCGGCCAGCGAGCCGACGGCCAGGAGGTAGCCGGCCAGGCTGTCGGCGGCGGCGGTGAACAGGTTGGGCAGGCGGACCAGTTGCAGGTAGGGCTTGATCGCCATGGGGGTCAGGCCACCCTCGGGGGCGAGACCAGCGGCTTGAGGACTTCCATCGCCCCCCGGGCCGCGGATTCGGGGTCGTCGATGTTCGGATACAGCTCCACCGTCAGCCAGCCGTCGTAGCCGGTCGCCCGGATCGCCTGGACCACCCCGGCAAAGTCGATCGCCCCCTGGCCCGGGACCAGGTGGTGGTGGACCCTCGATGCGGCGATGTCCTCGAAGTGGTAATGGCGAATCTGAGGGGCGAGTCGCGCGATCGCCCCGGGAATGTCCTCGCCCACGCAGAAGGCGTGGCCCACGTCGAAGTTCAGGCCGATCGCCGGGGAGCCGACCTTCTCGGCGACTTCGAGGTACTGGTCGGTCGTCTCGACCAACAGCCCCGGCTCGGGCTCGATCAGGATCAGGACGCCGAGCCGCTCGGCGTGCTCGGCCAGCGGCTTGAGCCCCTCGACGAACAGGGCGACCGCCCCGTCCCTCGACTGCCCGGGGCCCAGCGGCCCGCCCGGCTCGGTCGTGATGTGTGGCGCCCCCAACTCGGCACAGAGCGAGATCGCCCGCCGGGTGTGGTCGATCCGGACCCGGCGATACCCCTCGTCGGGCTCCAGGTAAGAAGGATACCAATACGGCTGGCGATGGTCGTTGATCGCATTCATCATGAAGGCGTTGACATTGGAGAACGCCAGGCCGTTCCGCTCCATCGCTTCGCGGATCGCCCGCTTGGGACCCTCCAACAAGCCCGAGGGCCAGGCGTGGGGAACGTCCGCCATCAGCTCCAGACCCTCGTAGCCCAGCGCCGCAATCCGGGCCGCCGCCTCTTCGAAGGGGAACTTCATGAATGCGTTGGTACTGAAAGCGAGGCGCATCAGGGCTCTCGTCGGGCAAGAGGGGTCGGTCGTCGGCATGCCGCATCAGCGGCGCCCGGCGCATCGCTTCGAGCGGAGGCGAGCTACGGTCGAGGGTGGGAATCGGGGCGAGTCGGCCGCGATCGGGTCCGGGTCCGGCACGTTTCGCCTGATCGTCTTCGCACAGATTATTACGCAACCCGCCCGGAATTCAACCCGGCCGGCCCGCCCTACCAGTACCGGACCGTCTGGAAGACCTGGAGCGCGATCCCATGGGCCAGGATCGCGGCCATCAGGGCGCGGCCTGCACACTCGCGGGCATCGCGCGGAGTGCCGCCGGGAAGCCCGGCCATCCAGGACGTGACCCAGACCGCCGCCATCAAACAGGCCGGTGCGATCGTGGGATTCTCGGCGATTGGCTTCAGCACGTGTACGAGGTAGCTCCCCAGCTCTCGGCCCGACGACGAACTCCGGAGCAAGCCCGAGCTCTTGAGCAGGGTGCCGCCCGTTTCGAGGAGGAAGAGCCACCCGGCGAGCGACCAGGCCCGGCGGCCAATCCCCCAGGGCCGGGGCGACCTCCCCCGGGCCGCCTCGATCCCAAGCCCGATCACGCCGGCCAGGGTTACCCCATGAAGGAAGACGGAACCGAGTATAAAGCCATCGATGAAGGGGTCGTAAACGATGAGGTCTGAATCCAGCGGATCCACGGCAAAATAAGCCCACCGGGCCAGGGCCATCCCGGCGGCGATGACGCCAACCAGCTCCAGCGCGTAGCCCATCCGGACTTGCATCGCCCCGCCTCCGGCCGCCGCCTTGTCCCAACCCTCCTGCGTCATTGTCGGATCCCCCGGAGCGGTAAACAATCCCCCGCCGGACCGCCAAGCCGAAACCAATCAGGACGACCAGCAGGCCGTTCAAATGATGTTCCCCCCGGCGGTACCTCGTCCGGCCCGACGGCGTCCGAGCCTTCACCGAGCGGCCCCGAGCCCCTTGCCGCCCGGGTCGAGTCGAAGTCCGGCGAGGCCCTGGCGACCGTCGCCCCCCGGATGGTCCAGGAGGCCCAGATGTCGGGCCGCTGAGGTCCCGGATCGCCCGCCCGGACGTGACTACAACGGACAATCGTAAGATTGTCGGGCGGTTTCGACCCGGCGGGCGTATAATACGGGAGCCGCACATCGTCGGGTCCGCCGATCGCCGAGGGAGCACGCGCCATGGCTTCGGGCACGCAGTCGCACGGCAAGATGCTGGATTACGAACAGTTCATCGACCACCAGCTCAGTCGGACCCGGGCGAAGATCAAGACGACCGACATCCTGACCGCCTCGCTGACCCTGGCGACGGCGGCCCTGGCGGTGCTGTTTGTCGAGGTGGTGCTCGACCACGCCTTCGGCTTGCCAATCTGGATCCGCCGGATCGTGCTATTCCTCGGGATGGGTGGCGGCGCGGCCTTCACCGGCCTCCGGGTCCTCAAGCCGCTGCTGGGCCGGGTGAACGGTTTTTACGCGGCCAAGACGATCGAGGGCGCCGACCCGGCGTTCAAGAATAGCCTGATCAGCTACCTGGACCTCCGGAAGCACCGCGATGAGCTGCCCCGGCGGACCCTCCGGGCGATCGAGGCCAAGGCCGTCGGCGACCTGACGCGGATCGAGATCGATTCGGTCGTCAATCAGCGGCGGGTCCTTCACACCTGGTATGCCCTGATGGGCGTCATCGTGGTGGTCTTCATCTACTATGCCCTGGCGCCCAAGAGCCTGTTCGAATCGGCCAGGCGCGCCTTCCTGGCCGATGTGGTCCGGCCCACCAACACCCGGCTCGACTCGATCAAGCCGGGCGACGACGTCGAGCTGTCGGAGGTCGTGGCCGGGTCGAACGTCCCGTTCTCGGTCGAGACCAAGGGTGTCCGGCCCGCCAAGGTGTCGCTCCGCTACAGCATCGACGGTGGGAACTTCTTCCTGGCCCAGGAGTTTGCCGCGGGCCCGAATCTCTCCGACCCCTGGCAGACCACGCTCCGGAACGTCCAGCAGGGGATTGACTATTATGTGACCGGCGGCGACGCCGAGTCACGCCGCTACCGGGTCCGGGTCCTCCCCGCGCCGATGGTGACCGGCGTGTCGCTCGACTACAAGTTCCCCGCTTACACCGGCACGCCCCATCGCGAGAAGGTCGACGGCGGCGCTATCGACGCGATCGAGGGGACCGACGTCTTCGTCCACGCCCGGACCAACCAGCCCGCCCGGTCGGGCTACCTCGACTTCGGCAAGCAAGCCCAGACCCGGATGGACGTGAACCCCGAAGACCCCCGCGAACTGTCCGGCAAGATCCACGTCGCGTCCGACGGTTCTTACACGATCAAATTCCAGACCCTCTCTGGCCAGATGAACCCCGACCCGGTCGTCTACGACATCCACGCCACCAAGGACGCCCCGCCCTCGGTCCGGTTCGTCACCCCCGGCCCCCGGATCAAGCTGCCGAGCAACGGCAAGGTCGCCCTCGGGATCGAGGCCGGCGACGACTACGGAGTCGAGTCCCTCAACCTGAGCGTCGCCCTGAGCGCCGCCCAGCACTCCGAGCCCTTGTTCTCCAAGGACCTCCTCGAAAACAAGACCCCGCCGCGCAAGTTCGTCGCGACCGAGGTTCTCGACCTCGCCGGGATGAAACTGAAGCCCGGCACGCAGGTCGAATATTGGCTGGTCGCCCGCGACAGCAAGGATCCCTCGTCGAACTCGGCCCGGACCGAGAAGCAGATCATCGAGATCGGTGAGCCCCTGCCGCCCGACGCGCTGGCCTTGGCCGAGGATAAGCTCCGCAAGGACAACCCACCGCCCCCGCCCGAGGACCAGCCCAAGGGCACCCAGGACAAGGCCCAGCCGGTCGCCGACAATCATCAACCCCGCAAAGACGGGCAGCCAGGCAATCCGCCCGACGAGGCTCGGTCCGACCGCCAGGTCGCTTTCAACGACCCGAAGGAAGAGAACCGTCCGCCGGCCGAGCCCCAGTCCGAAAAGCCGATGACGCCCGATCAGATCAAGAGGCTCGACGACCTGGCCCAGCGGTTCAAACGCGCTCAACTCGATCCCCCGTCTCAGCCGACCAACCCTGCCAACCAGGACCAGCAGCCCCCGCCCGGGAAGGGCCCGAATCCGGACCAACCGCCGGGACAGGCGCCGCAGCCCAACCTGCGGAACGGCCAGCAGAACGGCGCCCGGTCGGCCGACGTCTCCCCCGCCGCCGGCAATCGGAACTCCGGCCCCCAGCCGCAAGTTTCGCGGGCCAGTTCGAACCCACCGGAGCAGCCTCGGAACCCATCGACCAGCCCGAAAAACGAGGGACCGTCGAAACCCGCACCCCCTCAACCCGGATCACCCAATCCGAATGTTCCGCAAACCGGGGCTCCCAACGCCGGGGCGAATCCGCCCGCTCCGCCTTCGCCGAGCAACCCCCAGACCGACGCTGCCCCGAGCAAGCCCGGGAAGCCCAACGAAACCAACCCACACACTGATCAGTCCGAGACCCGCCCACCGGGCTCGCCCGACTCCGGATCGCCCCGCCCCGAGCCCTCCGGTCCGAACCCGTCTCAGCCCGCTGCCGGCAAACCGGGCGACAACGCCGCTCCGAACGGGCCGAACGCCGGCAAGCCTGAACCGAAGAAGCCGGAAGGCAACGAGCCCGGCTCGAACAATCCAACCCCCGCCGGCCAGCAAACCGCATCCGACAAACCGGCCACCGCCGAGAAGCCGACCCCTACAAAGCCCGAGCCCGGCTCCAACCCTTCGAGCCGTCCCGCAAACGCTCCGGCCTCGGGCGGATCCCAGCCGGGCGCGAACAAGCCCGATGGCAAGCGGCCCGATCCCGGCGCGACCGGCGGCAACCAGCCCGAGGGCAAGAATGCCAACCCTGGCAAGCCCGAGGTCACCAAGCCGACCACCGGCAACCCGAACCCCGCCCCGCCGAACGGCAACCCGTCGGGGGCGAGTCCCGACGGCGCTCTCTCCACTCCCAAGTCAAACGAGTCCGTGGAGCCCAACAAGGTCAAGCCGCAGACGGGCAAGTCGGAGGGCCCGCAGGCCGACGGCCAGCCTGGCGTCAGTGACCCGGCCGCGAAGACGCCCGAAGTCGGCAAGCCCGGCCCGGATGACCCCAAGAATGCCGGGTCCCCGCCGGGTAAGCCCGGGCCAAACGACCCCAAGAATGCCCGACCGCAGCCCAACGCGAACGACCAGGCCGGCACCAGGTCCCAGGCCGGCAAGCCTGGGCCGAATGATCCCAAGACGGGGGGATCCCAGCCCGACTCGAATGGCCCCAGCGGATCCCGATCGAAACCGGACACCAAGCCTGGCGAGGTGAAGAAACCAGAACCCGGCGATCCGGGCCCGGCCGCCGGCGGCAAGAAACCCGAGGCGGCCCGACCCGACGGCATGCCGGCGAATCCCGACAAGCCCGAAGTGGGCAAGGCCGCCGCTCCCCCGTCGGGGGCCCCGAAGCCCGAAGGTGGCCAAGGTCAGGAAAAGCCCGGCCAGCCAGGCTCCCCAACACCCGACGGCAAGAAGCCGGGATCCCCGTCCGGCGGCAAGCCGGGCTCGAACGACCCGGCCGCGAACAAGCCCAACGCCGCCAAGCCCGGCTCGAACGACCCCAACGCCGCCGGCAGTTCCGCCGCAAGGCCGGGTCCGAACGATCCCCAGAATCCCGGAGCCAAACCAGGCCCACCCGGCTCCGGTGACTCCAGCAACGCCAAGCCCCAGCCAGGCAAGCCCGAGGGCCCGCAGGCCGGCGGCTCGCCCGGTGCCAATGACCAGGCCGCGAAGACGCCCGAAACCGGCAAGCCCGGCCCGGATGACCCCAAGAATGCCGGGCCCCAGGCAGGTAAGCCCGGGGCAAACGACCCCAAGAATACCGGGACGCGGCCCGGCGCGAACGACCCGGCCGGTCAGCCAGGGTCGAACGATCCCAAGGGTGACAAATCTCCGGCTGGAAAGCCGGAGGCGAACACCCCCAAGGATCCCAGGTCCGAGGCCGGAAAGCCCGGGGCAAATAAGGATTCCGGCGGAAGCCAACCCACACCCGGCCAGGTCGATCCCAAGGCCGTCAGGCCGGTCGAGGGATCTCCGCCCGGCGGCTCGAATCCGCCCGGAGCTGGCTCGCCGAACGGCGATAAGCCCGAAGCCGGCAAGCCGGGAACGAATCAGCCAGACCAGGCCCCGTCGAATGCCGGGAAACCGACTGCCGGCAAACCCGACGCTGCTCAGCTCAAGGGTGGCAACCCCTCCGGGACCAAGCCTGATCCGAACGCCCCGGCCAGCGGTTCGAAGCCGGACGGCGGCAAACCCGAAGACGCGAAGGGGCCCAATCCGACCGTCGGAGGCCCCGACGGACCCAAGCCCGATGGTTCGAAGGGACCGGTTGAGGGACAGGCCGACACGAAGCCGGTCGGACCGGGCAAGCTTGGCGGCTCGCCGCCCCAGGCCGGACATCCGGGCGCGTCGAAACCCGATCCTGGCATTCCTGCCGCTCCGAACTCGAATCCGACTGCTGGTCATCCCGAAAAAATGGCCGGCGAAGTCAAGCCTGACGGATCGAGGCCCGACCAGCCCCAGGCCAGCGCCGGGACTCCTCCGACCAATTCGACCAAGGGCCAGCCCAGCGGCGCGAAGCCTCCCGAGAACCAGGGACTTCAGCCGGGTCAGGCCGAGTCCGTCAAGCCAGCGGCCGGACCGTCTCCTTCCGAGCGGCCGAAGACTCCCCCAACCGGGGCCGACCAGCCCGAAAATTCCCCGGGTGAGCCGGCCAAGCCCCCGGGGGATGCCACCCAGGGCAAGTCCTCCCCGAACGTCCAGCTGGAAGCCGGCAAGCCCTCGGCCGCCCAGTCCGGTCCGTCGCCGTCCAGCCCGCCCGGCCCGGCGTCGAAGGGCCAGCCGGCACCAAAGGGCCAGAAGCCCCAGACGGGCAAGTCATCCACTCCGCCCAAGCCGGGCGAGAACGGCAATCCGGGACAACCCGGACCGAAGGATTCCCAGGGGAGTTCGAGCCAACAGGGCGAGGGCGGCCAGGGAAAGGGCAAGGCCGGCGATCAGCCCGGCTCGAACCCCGGCGGGAGCCAGCCCGGCGAAGGCAAGCCCGGCACGCAACCCGGCTCCAAACCCGGCGAAGGCGGCAAGCCGGGCGCTGGCAAGCCCGAGGGCTCGGAGCCCGGTCCCGGGGAACCCGGCGGGTCGGGCCCGGGACAGCCCGGTGGGGCGGCGGGCAACCAGCCCGGCGGCGGTTCCCCCGGGACCGGAGGCCAGGCGGGCGGGACCAAACCCGGCGCCGGCGGGCAGGGCTCGACCCCCGGCGGACAACCCAGGCCGGGAATGGCTGAGGGGAAGCAGTCGGGCGATGGCAAGTCGCCCGAGCCGGGTGCGGGCAAGCCCGGCGGCAATCCGCCCGACCGCCCGGACAATTCCTCCAAGGAGCAGGCTAACCCCGAGCCTTCGCCGAACGCCGGCGGCGTCCCCCGAGGGAGTGGCGGTCGCGGCGGGGACAGCCCCGGAATTGACAACTTCAAGGAGACGGAGAAGCCCCTCCCACCGGTGACCGACCAGCCGCCGGCCAACCCCGCTCCCTCGCCAGCCCCGGACGTCCCTCAGTCGGTCCTGGCCCTCCGGAAGCTCCAGGATCTACTCAAGGACGACAAGTTCACTCCGAACGTCGAGAAGCAGCTCGGGATGTCCAAGGACGAGGCCGAGCAGTTCGTCAAAAATTTCGAGAAGAAGGTCCGGCCGGGTCCCGCGGGGCCGGGCCGCGAGATCGTGGCCAAGCCGGGGCTGGAAAAGGTCTACGACCCGAATCGCCCGGCCCCCGAGTTCATCACCTCCGCCACGGTCAGCAACGCCAACCAGCGTTCCGGCAGCACGATCCCGCAGGACACCCTCAGCGGTCTCTCGGAAGGGGCCAAGTCGTCGCCACCGCCCGAGCTTCGTCGCCACTTCGATGCGTACCAGCGGGGCCTCGCCGGATCCAAGCCCGCCGCCCCGAGCCATCGCTGAGCCGGCCGGGTCACGCTTGACCGAGCGCCCGCCGCCGCCTACGCTTGCGGGAACCGCCGATTGCCCGAGGGAGGGCTTCGGCGGTTCCCCGCCCCGTCCCCAGGTCGGTGCCGTCCCTCCTAGCCGGACGGCCGGCCGCCCACGAGAGGCCGGTCGAATCCCATGCTCGAACCGTTTGCCCTGCCGCGCCGCTATTTAACCGCGTTCGACCCCCAGGACCTGCCGCACCACTTCACCGACGTCCTTGTCATCGGCGGGGGCGTCGCCGGCCTCCGCGCGGCGCTGGGGGTGCCGGAGCCGCTCCGGGTCCTGGTGGTCACCAAGGACGAGGTCCGCGAGAGCAACAGCGTCTATGCCCAGGGGGGGATCGCGGGCGTCCTCGACCCCGAGGACCACTTCGAGGACCACATCGCCGACACCCTGGCCGCCGGCAAGGGGCTCTGCGATCCCGAGGTCGTCGAGCTGGTCGTCCGCGAGGCCCCCCGCCGGATCGGCGAGCTGATCGAGTGGGGAACCCTGTTCGACCAGGTCGACGGCCAGGTCGCGCTGACGCGCGAGGGGGGGCACTCGCACCCCCGGATCGTCCACGCTCTGGGCGACGCCACCGGCCGCGAGGTGATGCGGGCCGTGATCCAGGTGGCCCGCGCCCGGTCCAATCTCCGGATCTGGCAGAACAGCTTCACCATCGACCTGCTGACCCACGAAGGCCGGTGCCGGGGGGCAGTGGTCTGGGACCGACGCCGGGGCCCCTCGTTGATCTGGGCCCGCGCCACCGTGCTTGCCACCGGGGGAGCAGGGCAACTCTTCCGCGAGTCGACCAACCCGACGATCGCCACCGGCGACGGCCACGCCGTCGCCTACCGGGCCGGGGCCGAATTGCGGGACATGGAGTTCATGCAGTTCCACCCGACCGTGCTCTACATCGCCGGGGCCGCCCGCCACCTGATCACCGAGGCGATCCGGGGCGAGGGAGCCTACCTCCGCGACCGCGACGGTCTCCGGTTCATGCCCGATTACCACCCGGCCGCCGAGCTCGCCCCTCGCGACGACGTCTCGCGGGCGATCGTCGCCCAGATGACCAGGACCCAGCACCCCAACGTCTACCTCGACCTGTCTCATCTCGACCCCGACTTCATCCGCGACCGTTTCCCCGGCTTCGTCGCGCTCTGCAAGGGGTTCGACCTCGACGTGACTCGCGACCGGATCCCCGTCCGCCCCGGCGCCCATTACATGGTCGGCGGCGTCACGATCGATCACGACGGCCGGACCACGCTCCCCGGCCTCTGGGCTGCCGGCGAGGTCACCAGCTCCGGGCTCCACGGCGCCAACCGCCTGGCCTCGAACAGCCTGCTCGAAGGGCTGGTCCACGGCGCCAGGGCGGCAGAGGACATCGCCGGACTCCTCCTGGGATCCGGCCCGAATCGCCTCGAAGTCCCTCCGATCGCCGCCGGACCCAGCCCCGCCGCCAACCGCGAGCCGCTGGACCTCGCCGACATCCGCCACTCCCTCCGGGCCCTGATGGGCCGCTCCGTCGGGATCATCCGCGACGCCCGGGGGCTCGCCGAGGCCGCCGAGCAGGTCGACTTCTGGTGCCGCTACGCCCTCAACCACGTCTTCGACAATCCCGAAGGCTGGACCTCGCAGAACATGCTGACCGTCGCCCGCCTGATGATCGCCGCCGCCCTCGAACGCGAGGAATCCCGCGGCGTCCACACCCGGAGCGACTTCCCCGACTCCGACCCCGCCTGGGCCCACCATATCCCCCTCAAGCGCCCGCCGCTGGCGAGCGAGGTGGGTCAGGCGGAAGCCCTGGCGATTGCCTGAAGCCAGCCCCCACTTCGATCGGATTCCGCCGGGATGGCCCGCTCATCCGCTGCCTTCGACGGCCCGCTTGAGTGCCGCCAATCGTCGGCGGGTGTCGAGGGCGAAGAGGAGCATCAGGGGGCGTGTCAGGAGGCCCGGCCTCCCGACGAGGTTGTAGGCGAACTCGACGCGCGTCCTGCCGTCGCCGATCGGCTCGAACCTCCACGAGCCCGAGAACGATCGGAAGAACCTCGGGCCCCGGGTCATCTCCACGGCGCAGACCGTCGGTCGACGGAACGAGATGTAGCGCGTCTCCATCCCGAATCCGTTCCGGGCGACGCACCAGGCCCGGACGCCGAGCCCCGCGGCGGTAGACCCGCCGACCAGCGTCGCCTCCTTGAGGTAAGGATCCCAGTCCAGGCGGCGCGAATAATCCTGGGTCAGATCGAAGAGGGCGACTGGGTCGGCGGCGATCTCGATCCGCTGGAGCGTCTTCATCTGATCCTACCCGCTTCCCCGCTCGGTCGGCCGATCAGACCCATCCCTTCGCCTTCCGGAGCGCCCACTCGGCGGTCAGGAGGCCGACGAAGATCAGGAAGAAGGGCCAGTTGTCCCAGAGGCGGTGGTCGGTCTGGGTGACGTACTCGGAGGCTTCGGGGCCGAGCGTCCGGAGGTGCTTGGCTAGCTCCTCGGAGCGGAGGGCGGCCCCGCCGGTGATCTCGGAGATCTGGCGGAGCAAAGAGGGGTCGGCGGCGGGGTTCTCCATTTCCCGGTCGTCCTGGTAGACCATGAACCGGGCCGAGGCGGCGCCGACCTCCTTGCCGGCCCGGGAGCCCTTGACCTCGACGAGGTATTCGCCGGGCTGGCCGCTGGCGAAGTAGGGGCCTTTGGCGCCGTCGCCGGCAGGGTAGAGCGGGACCGGCTCGGGCTTGCCCTCGGGCTTCCCCCTGGCGTCGAGGTGGGTGACGGTGGTCTCGAAGGTCGCGTCGGGGATCGGCTCATTCTTGGCATCGCGGGCGGTCGCGGCGAGGTCGAGCTTCTGGCCGGCGGCCACCCGGCGGGCGTCAAGCTTCAGCTTGACCTGGCTCTCGCCCTGGTCCTCCTTGTGGGCCAACCAGAGGATCGCCTGCCTCCAGAACTTGGCGTGGGCCACGCGGCCCCCGTCGTCCGTCGAGCGGGCCCAGGGCCAGGTCTCGCCGGCGAAGGCGAGGACTCGACCCTTGCCGACGTTGTCCATCCCCACCATCAGCGGGTCGCGCCCGGCTCGGGCCAGGACAATGGCGGCGGGCTTGGGCGGGCCGAGCCGGTTGGCCCCGGTGATCGGCGCCAGCGAGGCCCAGATCCGGGCGCTCTCGGCCACGCTCGGGCCGAGCCGGAGGACGAAATTCTCCAGGCCGAGCTGGTCGGGGATGACCTTGAGCCCCTCGTCGCCGGGCTCGATCTGGCCGTCGTTGGGGGCGATGTTGATCGGGAGGATCTTCGCCAGATCGGTCCCCGCCCAGCCGCCGGCGCCGAAGCTCGACCGCCCTCCGAGCATGATCAGCCCGGCCCCCTTCTCCACGGCCCGCGTGAGGAGGCCGATCTGGGTCCGCGTGAGGTGGTCGGCCGGGAGCCCGCCGAGGATGTAGACGTCGTACTGGCCGGCCGCGAAGTCGACGTCGTCCATCAGACCCCGCTCGCCCCGGGCCGGCTCTCGGACGACCTTGAGGTCGGCGTGGATCTCGCGGGCCGCGTCGAGGCTCCGGGTCAGGAACCGGGGCTCCCACGAGAAGTCGGGCCCCTGGACGTAAAGAACCTTCAGGCCACCCTTGAGGACATCCAGATAGGTGCTGACCTCGTTGTTCGTGGTCACCAGCTCGCCGGGCTGGGGCTTGACCCGGAGGGTGACTCGCTTCTCGCCCGAGGTCTGGGGGATGTACTTCAGGCCGGTGATCGAGGCGATTTCGACCTTGTCGCCGACCTTGATGGTCCGGGTGGCCACCGGGTTGGTCTCGCCCTCGACGAGCAACTCGACCTCGATCGGCTGGTTCGAGAAGCCCCGGACCGAGAGCGTACCCCGAATCTCGGGCTGATTCTTGACGAAGACCGTGGGCCCGGCGATGAGGTCGCGGGCGGCGATGTCGCGGGACGTCTTGCCGGCGTCGGCCGAGCCCACCCCCACCGTCAGGACCGGGACCTGGAGCGCTCGGAGCTGCTGCGCCGCGACCAGCGGCGCGATCCCGCCATTGGACGCGCCGTCGGAGAGCAGGACGATCGAGGCGACGCGCTGGCCGGCCGAATCCTTGACCGCCTTGAGCAGCATCGCCCCCAGCGCGGTCTCGCGGCCGGCGGGGTCCTTGAGGTCGTCGGCCTTGTCGTCGCGGAGGTCGTTGTCGAACCGGAAGACCTTGACGTCAAGTTGCTTGGACTTCCCCTCGATCGCCTTCCGCCCCTCGTCGAGGGCCTTCCGGGCGACAGCCCAGCGCTTCTGGCCGCCGACCTCGTCGCTGATGTTCATGCTCCCGCTGGAGTCGATCAGGAAGATCACGGAGCTTTGCTGCTTTTTCTTCTCGTCGATCATCAGCGAGGGCCGAAGCGACGCGACCAGGCAGAGCAGGACGGCGGCGATCCGGAGCCCGAAGGCCACGAACCGCCAGCCGCCGGTGGTCCCCCGGAGCCGCTGGCGGTAGGCCCAGATCGTCAGGGTCAAGACGGCGACCGAGGCGAGGATCATCAGGATCCACGAGCCCCCGATCGGCCTCAGGCTGATGCTCATCGCGGCGACCTCCTCGGGGCCTCTCCTGCGCCGGGGCGGCTCAGGTGGCGGCCGTGTCGCGGTGGAACTTGTTCGCCAGCAGGTTCTCGGCGGTCACCAGGGCCAGAATCAGGAACATCAGCCAGGGGAACAGCTCGAATCCGTAGAGGGTTTTCTCGACGGCGTCGCGGAGCCCCTCGGCGGTGTCGGCGATCTTGTAATTGTCCTTGCCGCCGAAGACGCCGTCGAGGTCATGGGGCTTGAGGGCGACGACCTGGGACTCGGCCGCGGGGGCGTTGACGCTGAAGCCCAGCTTCATCGCCGAGCCGTCGGGCCCCTTGCCCTCCACTTTCCACTGGCCTTGCTTCTGCGGGGCCGAGACCAGGAGGATGTCGGAGGCCAACGGGGCGGCGAGCCGCTGGTTCAGGTTGGCCTCGGGCCCCTGGACGGTGTAGCTGGCGGATCGGCGGTTCGGGTCGATCGTGACCGCGGCGTCCTGCCCGGCTTCGTAATTCAGCCGCTCGCCGGCCGTCCCGGCGAGGTAGGGGACCGTCTGCATCAGGACGTCGAGGAATGACCAGGAGAGCGGGAACTCGTTCCAGGCCGCCGGGTCGGCGCGGTCATACCGCCGCGACAGGGGGGTGGTCCAGAGCAGGACGTGGCCGGTCCGCGGCCCCTTGAAGGTCCGCTCCAGCAGCGCGGGGCCTCCGTCGGCGTACTTCAGGAGCGTCCGCGATGACTCCGCCGGCCGGACGCCCCAGTAGCGATAGACCGGCCAGGCGGTCAGCTCGGGGTCGAGCAGCTTGGGATGGCGGCTGAACAGCGGGTGGTCGTATTCGGCCCGGCCGAAATGGGTTCCGGGGGGCGCGTCCTTCTTGGTGTCGAGCGTCGCCGGGAGGAGCGCCGAGGCCGCCGGCCCTTCATAAGCCGAGGGTATGGCCCGGTCCCCAGGGGCGACGACCAGCCCTCCCCCCTCGCGGACGAAGCCCGTCAACTTCCCCCAGTCGGCGGCGGAGAGGCGGTCGACGTTGAGCAGGAAGACGCAGGAGTAATCCTTGATCGAGAGCCGGGTCCGCTCCCCGAACTGCTTGCGGGTCTCGCGGTCCACGCGGAACGGCGACCCGGCCGCCTCGGGCGAGCCGACCGACGCCTCGGGCGCCAGCGCGGTCCGGACGAACCGAGCGTCCAGATCCTGATCGGACGTGACGTCGGCGACGATCAGGACTTTCAGCGCCGGCTGGACGTTGAAGGAGAAGTATCGCTTGTCGTCGAACTTCATGAAGTCCGTCCCGCCGCCCAGTTCGATCCGGCCCTGGTGCAAACCGGTCTCCAGGCGGGGCGGGGTGAGAAAGGTGATCTCCTTCTCGCCGTTGATGGGGAGGTCGACGGCCTTCTGGTCCTTCTTGTTCCGCTCGCCATCGAGGTAGAACTCGACGACCCGGCTGGTCGCGGGTCCCGACGACCGGAGCGTGACCCGGATCTCCATCGGCTCCCCCTCGGCGGCGATCGTCGCGGCGGGCTCGGCGGCGACCACCGCCACGTTGATGATCTCCTTGGGGGTCAGCCGGAGGATGTAGGTCTTGACGACCTTCTTGTCCTTCCGGGTCTTCTCCAGCTCCTCGGCGGTCCGGGTCGAGCCGAGTTCCCAGGCCGAGCTGGCCAGGTCGGTCAGGACGTAAATCTCGCGGCGTCGGAGGCCGCTGGCGGCGACCACCCCGGCGGCCTGAACCAGCGCCGCGTTGAGCGGGCGGTTGGCGGCGCGGAGGGCCAGGCCCTCGATCCGCTTCCGGGCCGAGCCCGGAGAGACCGCCTCCGGCTTGACCGGATCGGCCGAGTCGAGCACGAAGATTTCGCTGTCCTCGGTCGCCTTCTTGAGGATCTCCGCGGCGCGGAGCTTGGCCTCGGCCAGTCGGTTGTTGCCGCGCTCGGTGTATTCCATCGAAAGGCTGGTATCAAAGATCAGGGCCAGGGCCGTCGGGACCTCCCGGTCTCCCAGCGAGGTTTCCGAGTTCAGCGAGGGACGGGCCAGCGCCAGAGCCATCAGGGCGAGCAGGAGCATCCGGGCGGCCAGGAGCAGCCAGTTCTTGACCTTGAGCCGCTTCTTCGACCGCTTGTGGCGCTCGCGGATCAGCCGGAGCGCGGGGAAGATCACGTGCTTGGGGGTCTGCTTCATGAACATATGCAGGATCACCGGGAGGGCCGCCATCGCCGCCCCCGCCGCCAGCCCCGCGTGCAGGATCGAGATATCCATGGTTCAACCCGGCCCCGGAATGGTTGGGAGATCCGCGATCTTATCCGCGAGACTGGCGGCTGTGGAGGTAGCCCATCAGGGCCTTGTCGAAGGGCATCCCGGTGTGGAGCGGGACGTAGTCGATCCGGGCGCCGTGGCATTCCTTGCGAAAGCCGCCGCGGAAGGCGGCGACCTCTTCGAGGTAGTCGGCTCTGATGGCTTCGGCGTCGACCTCGATCTTCTCGCGGGTCTCGTTGTCTTCGAGTTCCAGCATCCCGGAAAACGGGAAGAGTTCCTCGGCCTCGTCAAGGATGTGGAAGAGGATCACGTCGTGCCCGGCGTGGCGGAGCCGGTGGAGCGCCTTGTAAATCGGCTCGGCCTCGCCGAGGAGGTCGCTGAAGAGCATGACCAGGCTCCGGTGCCGGATCATCCCGGCGACCTGATGCAGGCTCTTGGCGATCTCGGTCTCTCCCGAAGGGGCCAGGCCGGCCAGGACCGAGAGGATATTGCCAAGCTGCGTCCGCTTGCTCCGGGGTGCCAGGCTGGTCCGGACCTGCTGGTCGAACGCCACCAGCCCGACCGGATCCTGCTGGTGGATCATCAGGTAGCCCAGGGCCGCCGCCAGGCTCACCCCGTACTCGAACTTGGTCAACTCCTGGCGGTACGTGTAGCCCATCGACCCGGACAGGTCCATCACCAGGTAGCCGGTCAGGTTCGTCTCGGCCTGGAACTTCTTGATGTAGAACCGGTCGGTCTTGGCGAACACCGCCCAGTCGACGTCCGAGATGTTGTCGCCCGCGGTGTACTTCCGGTGCTCGGAGAACTCGACCGAGAATCCCTGGAATGGGCTGGCGTGAAGTCCCGAGATGAACCCCTCGACGATGAACTTCGCCCGGAGGTCCAGCCGCGCCACCTGGCGGATCACTTCGGGCTTCAGGTACTTCTCGGCAGTGCTCATTCCGATGAAACTCCATCGATCGATTCCGTTGCCACATTGGCCATATCGAGAAGTTTTGTAATCTTTGTCGCGACCAATAGTTTTGCATTCGGACGCCATTGCGTGACGATCCCGACAAGCTCGCACCAATCGGGTACCCAGTCGACCGCGCGCCTTCCACTGCCCCCGATCCGCCAGACGGGGCTACCGCTCAAGCCCTTTGGGCCGATCGACTGCTCGAAAAGGCCCGGCTCCGGTACGGTGTCTTCGGTCTGGATGTTCTCAGCCTCGAAGTCCATCGCAAACTGATAATCATGCAAATCATCGGGGAGGTTGTCGATCCTTTGCATGACTCCGTAAGGGAGCGATCGACTCATGACCCGGTTGTCCCCCGGCATGGCCCACGGCCGACTTCTCAAGCCCGGGAAGCCATGAACGAACAAATAATCAGTCGAGAGACGATCGAGCGATCGATCGATCCGATCTTCGGGCCAGTAAGCCGAGCCGTCGGTCACCGAATCATCGGAAGGCGCGAGGTTGACGGCCAAGTCCGCCTCGCGATCGATTCGAAGAACATCGAGGGCAAGAAGCTCGGGCATCCGCCCATTACCCTTCGACCCGGCCAGTTCGTTGAATTTAGATCGACCATCGGAAAATACATGGGCCACCGACACCAACACCTTCCGCCCGCCCAGAAAATAACGAAATCCTGAGCCGAATCGCTCACCGACCCGTCGATCGTTGGTTCCCAGGATCTGGCAGATGAATGAGAACGTATGCAGCGCCATCGGCTTGAGGGTCATCAAAGCGAACCGGATCTTTTCCTCGCGTTCCATGGCGTGGCTCCCAAGGCTCGTCAGATCTCCGACGGGTCGAGATCAGCAGTCCGCCAGCGGATGTCGTTTGAAGACCGATCTGGCGATCAAGTGCTTCTGCTCACCGAGTTGAGTGGCCATTTCCAGGGCGACAGGAAGGATGTCCCATCGCGACAAGCGGAGCGACCGCTCAGCGAGTTCAAAATCGATCCGGCCGGTCCCTTCCCCACCAATATCCCCACGCACCATGATGCCGCCAGTCAAGGGAACGGGATCAAAACTGAGCCCAACGATCACCGGATCGAACTCCGCCTGAACGCCCAAGTCGAACGTGATGTTTCGTCGCACCGTTGCCATTTTTGTCTTCAATCCGGAGATGCTGGCGTTTGAACGAGCGGGCCCTCATCAAGCGCCAGACATAATTTCTGCAATATCAGGCGTTACCACTTTTACGCTCATACTTGGGGACGTCCGGCTCGCGGATCTCGGCGAGCAGGCGCTGGATGAGGCTCTCAGTGGTCTGGCCCTCGGCCTGGGCCTGGAAGTTGGTGTTGATCCGGTGCCGGAGGACCGGGATGGCGACCTTCCGGATGTCATCGAGCGAGACGCTGAACCGGCCGTCCATCGCGGCCATCGCCTTGCCGCCGAGGATCAGATTCTGACCGGCCCGGGGCCCTGCGCCGTAATCGACCAGATCCTTGATGAACTTCGGGGCCTTCTCGTCGGCCGGGCGGGTGGCCCGGACCAGCCGGGTGACGTAATCCACGGCGTAATCCGAGATCGGGACCGAGGTCACCAGCTTCTGGAGGTTGGAGATCGCCTTGGCCGAGAGGACCTTCTTCAGCTCGGCCGTCTCCCCCTTGGTCGTCGCCGAGAGGATTTTTTTCTCCTCTTCGTACGACGGGTAGCCGACCCGGATCTCGAACATGAACCGGTCGAGCTGGGCCTCGGGCAGCGGATACGTCCCCTCCTGCTCGATCGGGTTCTGGGTGGCGATCACGAAGAAGGGGTCGGGGAGGTGGAGCGTCTCCTGACCGACGGTGACCTCGCGCTCCTGCATCGCCTGGAGCAACGCGGCCTGGGTCTTGGGCGGGGTCCGGTTGATCTCGTCGGCCAGGATGATGTTGGAGAAGATCGGCCCGGCCACGAACCGGAAGCTCCGGCGGCCCGCCTCGGGCTCTTCCAGGACGTTGGTCCCGGTGATGTCCGAGGGCATCAGGTCGGGCGTGAACTGGATCCGCTTGAAGCCAACGTCGAGGATCTTGGCCAGCGAGCTGACCATCAGCGTCTTGGCCAGCCCTGGGACCCCGACCAAGAGGACATGGCCCCGGGTGAAAATCGAGGCCAGGATCTGCTCGATCACCTCGCTCTGGCCGATGACGACCTTGCTCAGTTCGGTCACCATCACGTCGCGGGAGTGGCGGAATTCGTCGAGCAGTTGGGAGATCCGGTCGCCGGCGTTGGACATCGCGTGACCCGTACCCGCGTGTGGTGGTCGACGCCGGGCCCGCGGGCACCCTTCGCCGCGGGCGTCGCCGGGATCCCGGCCGATCGGCGGCCCGAGACGCCCGGACCCGCCCTCCTGTTGCGACCCGTCCTATTGTAGCGCCCCGCGGCCGGTCGCTTCAAGCCGGCCGATCGGGCAGTCCCTGCCGCCCCTCGTGGCGAGGCACCGGGCGGATCTCGTCCGGAAGACGGTCGGATCGGAGATCCTGGATCCGAGCGGGATGGAGATCAAACATCTCCGTAAAGCGGGCGAAGATCGGGAAAATCCGGGCGTGATCCGGGGACCGCCCCGCCCTTTTTGACGCTGATGTCCTACAGTTTGCTCCGTTGGCGCTGGACTTGCGAATCATGGTGCTCTGGTAGAACCGCTCGTTCGCGTCGCGAAGACCGCGACGCCCTGCCACCCACCCACCGACAGGGACCGCGACCGCCTGGGTCGGGTCCATCACGAGACGACCGAGACCCGCCTCTCTCCCGAATCGGCCCCGGCTGGGCCGGCCTACCGCGATCGGTGTCCTCCTCGCGAGTCAGCCTCGAACCCTCCGCCCGGGTGATCCACCCCGATTGACCTTCGTTTCGCTCCCGGTCTCCGGTCGCGAACAAAATCGCGGGACGTTACCAGCCGTCGCTTTCCGTGTTCAAGTTGATATCACGGGATCGCGCGGTGATGGATGCCCACGGCCGGAGGGGCTGGTCCAACCCTGAGGGAAGATCATGAGCTTTTCGTTTTCCGGGTTCGTCCGCCTTTTCGTCCTCCTGGCCATCGGGACCACGATGCTGGCCGTGGGCGTCGCGCGGCTCGACACGCCCAAGCCAGTTTGGCGGACCCCTCGCCCGGTGAACCACGTGAACGTCAACGAATACTTCCTGCCGGGGCAGGACCGGATCCCGCACTGGCTCGACGTCGAGACGGGTGGGATCTCGGCGTACCCGCTGGCCGACGGCAACGTCCTGGAGGCGGCGACCAGCTCGCCGTGGGTTGACCAGCGGGGTCGGCGGCAGGTCGCCGGCCGCTGGTCAAGCCGGATCACGGATGGGCCGATGTCGGTCATCGGCGAGTTCGGCCTGGCCCGTTATTCCTTCCCCGATGGCGAGATCCTCGACCAGGTCCCGACCGAGGTCGTCCCGGTCGCCCCGCCTTGCTGGTTCCCGGGGATCCGGGCCCGGATCCTCTTCACCGCCGGCGACGGGCGGCTTTATCGTTTCGCTTTCGAGCCCGAGGCCCGGCCCCGAGATCCGGTCGGGCCCGAGTTCCAAGGCGACTCGAAACCCAGGCCCCTGTTCTGGCGATGCGGCCAGCCGGGCCTCGGGGACGTCTTCCTGGGCGACCTCAGTTGGCCCGAGGAACCCAGGCTCGGCGGCTGCGTCCTGGCCACCATGAGGCTGCAAGAGCGGGGCGTCGACGGGTCCCTGTGCTTTTCGAGGACCCAGCTCTGGTGGCTCAAACTGAACCACGCGGGCACCGAGATCGTCGAGGTCGGCCGGCTGCTCATCCCCGACTCCCTCGGCGACCGATCTCAGGAGGACGACGCGCGGTCGCCCACTATCGCCGCGGGGCCCGACGGGCGGCTCCTCGTGGCCTACCTCGGGCAGGCGGAGGGCGATCTCGGCTGGAAGCTGCATCTGGCCCCGGTCCGGTCCGAGGGCGAAGGCCATGCCCCGGTGGCCCGGGAGTCGGAGTCTCGGGTCCTGGCCGAGCGGTGCCAGCCCGCCCACCCGGCTTTTTCGGCCGACGGGCGGTGGCTCAACGTCTTCGTCGGTCTGGCCCACACGGCCGCGCGGTTCACCCGGATCGCGGTCGCCGAGGGCCTCCGGGCCGACTCCCGGCCCTGATCCATCCCCGGTGAGCGGGCGGGCCCGGCCCCGCGGGCGGCCCCGGCCCGACTTGCCGGAAATCGCGCGGACGTGCCACAATGGGTTCGTCCAGGGGATCGTTCCCGCCCCACGCCCCGGAGGCCGACCGCATGTTCCGAGCCGCGCGATTGCCCGTGGTCCTGGCCATCCTGCTCGCACTGGACGCCTCCGGATCGGGACGCCAAACCTCGGCCGCCGTGACCACCGAGGAGGTCGAGCGGGCGATCCGGAGCGGGGTCCGCTACCTGGCCAAGCAGCAGCGCCCCGACGGGTCGTGGCCGGAGGTCGACGACGACGCCCGGACCGGGACCACCAGCCTGGTCACGCTCGCCCTCCTGACCGCCGGTGACTCGCCCGACGCCCCCCACATCCAGAACGCGCTAAAGTACCTCCGGAAGTTCGACCCCGGCCAGCTCGACAGCGTCTATTCGGTCGCGCTCCAGACCATGGTCTTCGCCGCCGCCCGGCCCAAGGAGGACATTGTCCGGATCCAGGCCAACGTCGACTGGCTCCAGGAAGCGCAGCTCAAGCCGGGCGACCACTCGCTCTGGCCCGGCTCCTGGAGCTACAAGTCGTCCAAGACCCGCCACGGCGACAACTCGAACGCCCAGTACGCCCTGCTCGGCCTGAACGCCGCCAGCGAGGCCGGCGTCAAGGTCCGGCCCGAGGTCTGGAAGCTCGCCCGCGAGTACTGGCAGCGCTACCAGCAGCCCGATGGGAGCTGGTCCTACACCCCCGACGCCAACAACGGGACCTCCGCCAGCATGACTTGCGCGGGAACCTCCAGCCTCATCATCACCGGCCTGAAGCGGTTCCGGGGCGAGGAGAAACTGGTCGGCGAACACGGCGTCGAGTCTTGCGGCGTCGGCGGGGCCGATCCCTCGCTCGCCCGGGCGATCCACTGGATGTCGACCCATTTCCAGGTCGGCCAGAACTTCGGCGCCGGTCAGCAGTGGAAATATTATTACCTCTACGGCCTGGAGCGCGCCGGGAGGCTCAGCGGGGTCCGGTTCTTCGGCAACCACGACTGGTATCGCGAGGGGGCCGAGGAGCTGGTCCACGACCAGGAGAAGCTCGAAGGCTACTGGCGGGGAACCCAGTACGAGCGGTCTCCGGTGATCGCGACCAGCTTCGCCCTGCTCTTCCTGGCCAAGGGCCGCTCGCCCGTGGTGATCAACAAGCTCCGCCACGGACCCGGGGCCGACTGGAACAACGACGCCGACGACGTCCGGAACCTCGTCGGCGCCGTTTCGCGCGACTGGAACCACTTGCTGACCTGGCAGGTCGTGGATCCCAACCTGGCCCGGGTCGAGGACCTCCTTCAGGCCCCGATCGCCTTCCTCAACGGCCACGAGGCCCCCGTCCTCGACGATCGGGGCAAGCGGAACCTCCGCGACTTCGTCGAGCAGGGCGGCTTCATCTTCGCCGAGGCTTGCTGCGGCAAGCCCGAGTTCGACCGGGGGTTCCGGGCCCTGATGAAGGAGCTCTTCCCCGATCCCGACTACGAGCTCCACGCGCTCGCCTCCGACCACGCCGTCTGGCGGGCCAAGTGGCCCCTCGACCCCCAGGACCACCCGCTCCTGGGGATCGAGCACGGCTGCCGGACGGTGGTGATCTACTCGCCGGCCGACCTCTCGTGCGACTGGAACCAGATGGAGAACCAGCCCGACCTGCCCCGGGTGACCAAATCCACCCGGATCGGCCAGAACGTCGTCGACTACGCGACCGGCCGCGAGCTTCCCGCCGACAAGCTCTCCACCCGCGAGGTCCGCGACTTCAAGTCCGAACCCCCCCGCCCCGGATCCCTCCGGATCGCCAAGCTCCGCCACGCCGGCGACTGGAACATCGCCCCGCTGGCCATCCCCAACCTCACGACCACGCTCCGGGATCAGCTCAAGTTCGACGTGGTCATCAACCACAAGGAACTTTTCCCCACCGACCCCAACCTTGTCCACTATCCCCTGATCTATATCCACGGCCGGGCCGCGCTGACCTTCGATGAGACCGATAAAGCGGCCCTCCGCCGCCACCTCGACCCCGGCGGCGGCACTCTCTTCGCCGACGCCGCTTGCGGGAGCCCCGCCTTTGACATCGCTTTCCGCCGGTTCGTCGCCGAGTTACTCCCCGGCAACCCGATGATCGCGATCCCCCGCGACGACGAGCTTTACTCCGCCAAGATCCATTTCGACCTCGCCGACGTCCAGTACAGCAAGGCCGCTGGCGGCGGCAGGAACCTTCCCCAGCTCGAAGGGGTGAAGGTCAACGGCCGGTGGGCCGTGATCTACTCCAAGTATGACATCGGTTGCGCCCTGGAACGCCACCAGGGGCTCGACTGCAAGGGATATACCTACGAGAGCGCCATGCGGATCGCTTCCAACATCGTGATTTACGCGACGCTCCCTTGAACTTGGGCTAGGCCCCGGCTCAAAGGCTATCCGGGATCGGAAATGATTAATGGCCAATGAGTTATGACCGATAATCGGGACGGCATACGATGCCGATACCGGGGAAATCTCCGGGGATTTCTCACCCATCAACCATCGTCCATAATTCATTGCCAGGTCAAGGAAATGGTTCCGGGTCGCCTCTCAGCCCTTCCCCTGCTCCAGGTCGTCGACCCACTGGAAGTAGGCCCGCGAGTCGAACTTCTTGCGGGTGCTCTCGTAGCTCATGAACCGGATCATCCCGAAGATCGGTCGCTCGCCCCAGGGGCGGTCATGCTTGCCGCCGATCGCCCAGGCGACGCCCGTGTATCCGTTGGGGTCCCGGCCGTCCATGAAGTAGCGATTATTCATCCGAAGAGTGAGGTCGAAGGCGGTCTCGGGGTCGGGCGTCCATTCAAGGATCTTCTTGCCCCAGTACATCCTCAAGTAGTTGTGCATTCGACCGGTGACGAGCATCTCCTTCTGCGCTGCGTTCCAGAGCGGATCGCCGGTCTCGCCGGCCTCCATCCGCTCGGCGGAGTAGAGGATGGGGCGGGGGTCGTCGGCGTGCTTGGCCAGGGTCTTGAGGCCCCAGGCCGGGCAGCCTTCGAGGCGGTCGTACTTCGGATTCCGGGCGACGAAGTTGATCGACAGCTCGCGGCGGACGATCAGCTCCTCCAGGTAAGCATCCTTGCACTCCCGCGAGGCGTTGGACTCGATGACCGCCAGCGCGATCGTCGTCGGGCTGATCTGGCCGAAGTGAAGGTGGGCCGACAGCTCGCTGGTCATGTAGGGGACCGGCTCGTTCCGCTCGGTGTCGTACTTCGGCAGGCGATCCCGGAGGAACCGTCGGAGCCGCCGGGCCGCCTCGGAGGGCCCGCCGACGTAGCCGGAAACCTCGGCCACGCCGCCGACCTTGAGCTTCTCCAGGAGCGCATCGGCGTCGACCTCCTCCCCCTTGGGGACGGCCTCGCGCTTCCAGGCGACCCGGGCCTTGGGGTTGGCGATCGGGACGAGATATCGGTCCCAGACCTTCTGGATCTTGGGCCGGATCGTCCGGGCGGCGAACTCCTCCTTGGGGAACAGGGAGGAGGGGACGACCACGTCGGCGTCAACGGCCAGGAACGGCACCTTGAGCCCGGCGGCCACCTTGTCGCGCCAGATCCGACCGACGTGGACCGGGTTCTCGTCGCCGACGACGATGGACGCCCCGGCCTGGTCGGCGACGGCGAGGGCCACGTCGGCCGGCGAGCCGATCCGGAGGACCATCGGGACGCCCCGGGCCTTCAAGTCCTCACGGACCCGGGGCAGGCCGTCGACCAGGAAGCGATAGTGGCGACGTTCGGCCTCGGGGTAATCCGCCGTGAGCCCGAAGACGGCCAGGACCGGCTGCCTCAGGGCGTTGCCCAGCTCGATCGCGAGGTTCAGGGCCGGGTTGTCGGTCCCCCGCTGGGCGCGCTGCATCCAGTAGACGACGCAGCGTTCGTCGGGATCGGGGAGCCCGGGGCGGAGGACCCGGACCCGAGGGTCGGGGTGGAGGAGCGTGGCCAGGTCGGTCATAATTCGTCGTCCTTCGTGCCGGCCTCGCCCAGGGGTTCAGGCCAGAGGCGGTTTGCCGAGCTTTCGGCGAACCTCGGCGACCTCGGCCGGGTCGTTGACCGGGTTGATCGGCGGCCGGCCTTCGAGCACGCCCACCACGTCGGCGGCGACTTCCTCGGCCATGTTCCGGAGGCTTTCGATCGACTGCGCCGCGCTGTGCGGGGTGAGCATCAGGTTCAGGTCGGCCCGCCCGATCAGGGGGTGATCGGCCGGGGGCGGCTCCATGGTGTAGACGTCCGCCCCATAACCGAACAGCCTCTGGCTCTCCAGCGCCTCCAGGACCGCCGGCTCCTCGACGACCGGGCCCCGGCAGGTGTTGATCAGGACGGCCCCCGGCTTCATCTTCGCCAGGGCTTCCCGGCCGATCATCCCCCGGGTCCTGGCGTCGAGCGGGACGTGGAGCGTCACGAAGTCCGAGACCCCGAGAAGCTCGTCGAAGCCGACCCGGACGGCGTTGGCCCGGAGTTCGGCCTCGATCGGGATCTCGACCACGTCGCTATAGAGCACGTTCATCCCGAACCCGTTGCAGGCGATCGCCCCGACCCTTCGACCGATCCGGCCGAAGCCGACGATCCCCAGCGTCTTGCCCGCGATGTCGCGGCCGACCAGCCGGGTCCGGTCGTTGTAACGCCCCTCGGCCAGCGCCCTCATCTGGCCGGGGAAGTGCTTCGAGACGCCGATCATCATCGCAAAGACATGTTCGGCCACCCCCTGCGTGTTGGCCCCGGGCGTGTAGACGACCTGGATTCCCCGTTCGGTTGCCGCCGGGACGTCCACCTGGTCGTACCCGACTCCGTGGCGGCCGATCACCCGGAGGTGCTTGCCGTGATCCATCAGGGCGGCGTCGATCGTCCCCGCCGTCCGGATCACCAGCGCGTCGGCCTCGGCGATCTCGCGGTGGAGCACCGAGGGCTCCAGCGACGAGGCCATCCGGAGTTCCCCGGCCTTCCGGAGCCGGTCCATCCCCGACTCTTGCATCGTGGTCAAAGAGAGGATGATCGGCCGGTCCGCCATGAGTCGCGCTCGCGCTAAGGATGAGGGGACGAAACCGACCGACGGACTCGCCGGCCCGGTCCGATCACGCTAACATACCGGACCCGCGACCGTAAGGCACCGGCCCCGAGGCCCTTCCATCGACCTCCGACCAGCGACCAGCGACCTCCGACGATCATCCGCCTGGGCCCTGGCCGCGATCGTCGCGGCGGCGCTGGCGGCCCGGGTCGCGGTGATCTTGACCGGGCTCGGGCGGCTCGACGACCCCGACGGCTACCTCACCCTGGCCCGGTCGCTGGCCGAAGGGCGGGGCCTGGCGCTGGAGGCCCGGCCGACCGCCTATCGGCCGCCGCTCTATCCGATCCTGCTCGCCCCGATCGCCGCGACCCTGGGACCGGGGGCCCTGCCCTGGGGCCTGGCGGCGTTGCACCTGGGGCTCGGGGCGGGGACGGTCCTGCTGACCCACCGGGCGGCCCGGGGCCTGGGGCTCTCGCCGGCCCGGTCGCTGGTGGCATCGGCCATCGTGGCGTTCGACCCGGTCCTGGTGGCGCAGTCGCGCCCCGTGATGACCGAGACGCCCGCCGCATTCCTCGTCGCCGTGACTCTAGCGGCGCTCACCCTTTCCGGGATCCGAGGGCCGATCCTGGGCGGGCTCGGCTTCGGCCTGGCCGGGCTCTGCCGCCCCAGCCTGCTCCCGGCGGCGGCGTTGGCCGCGATCGCCGGGTTGGTCGCCGGGCCGGGGTCCTGGAAGGCTCGGGCCGGCCGGACCGCCCTCCTGGTGGCGGCGACACTCGCCACGCTCGCCCCCTGGGCCTGGCGGAACGCCCGGGTCTTCGGCGAACCGGTCTGGACCACGACCCACGGCGGGTACACGCTCGCCCTGGCCAACAACCCGGCGTACTACGCCGACGTCCTGGACGGCCCGCCCGGCGCCGTCTGGTCGGGGCCAAACCAGGCCCGATGGTTCGCCGAGTCCGCCCGCTCGACCGCCGGGATGAGCGAGCCCGAGGCCGACCGGCACCACCGGGCCGAGGCCCTGAAGATGCTCCGCGATCGGCCCTCGGCGTTCCTCCGGGCCTCGGTCGCGCGGCTCGGCCGGTTCTGGGGCCTGGCCCCGTCGGCCGCGGTCTACCCCCGACCGCTCCGGCTGGCGACGGCCGCCTGGACCGCCCCGCTCTGGGCCGCCCTGGCGGCCGGGCTGGCCCGCCGGCCGATCCGGGCCTGGCCAGGCGTCGCGGCCCCGGCGTTGATCCTGGCGCTGACGGCGGTCCACGTGGTTTACTGGACCGACCTCCGGATGAGGGCCCCGCTGGTCCCGGCGATCGCCCTGATCGCCGCCGGCGCGTGGGTCAGGGGTGCCCCGATCGGCAAGGATGAGCTGTCGTGACCGATCAAATGCTCCGATGATCTGGTGACGTGATGCGGAATCGGTGAAACCATGGAAAAAATCCCGACAAAAATTCCCATTTTCTTACTAGGCAAATCGCCGGGATTGGTTAGTCTTACAAACAGCCGCTCTCGGCGGGACCCCGTTCGTCGTTGGGACGCTAGCCTCGCCAGAACGCTCCTTTCGCAGAGGACAGAGACAGTGGCCAAGAAGCTCTATGTCGGCAATCTGACGTATGACACGACCGAAGACAACCTGGTGGAATTGTTCAGCGAGTACGGCGAGATCCTTTCGGCGCAGATCATCATCGACCGCGACACGAACCGCTCGAAGGGCTTCGGGTTCGTCGAGATGGCCGATGGCGCCGATGAGGCGGCCAACGCCTTGAACGGCCAGGACTTCCGGGGCAGGAATTTGACCGTCAACGAGGCCCGCCCGCGCGAGCCGCGCGACAATCGGGGCGGCGGTGGCGGCGGCTACGGTGGCGGCGGCGGTGGCGGCGGCCGGAGCGGCGGCGGCGGCTACGGTGGTGGTAGTGGTAGTGGTGGTGGTGGCGGCGGCTACGGCGGTGGCGGCGGCTACGGTGGCGGTGGGGGCCGGAGCGGCGGCGGCGGAGGCGGCCGGAGCGGTGGCGGTGGTGGCTATGGGGGCGGTGGCGGCGGCAGCCGCTATTGATCGCGCCCCCGGATGGGGCGAGCCCGTCCGGACCCGATCTTCGAGTCCATGACGATCTGATCGTCGCGGGGCCGACTCTCACGTCGGCCCTCGTTCGTTTCCCGGCTCCGGTTTCGGACCCTTCGCGGCGTCCTCTCGCTGGCGTCCGACCCTGATCTCGGCTTTGCCGCTGTCGCCAGCGTCGCGTCGCCTGGTACACTCGAGATCGGGCCAGGATTGCGGGGCCTTCGCCGGAGGTCATGCGAACCCGCCTCGAAGCGTCCGGCCGAGGACATCTCTCCCATGATCGAAATCGATTCGCAGACCTTCCTCGAACAGGCCAAGCTGATCGGGCTGATCACCACCGATCAGGCGTTCGAGGCGCAGGCCGACGCGACCGACGGCAGCGTCGACGCGGTGGCCCGGATCCTCCTGCGTCGCGACATCCTCACCGCCTGGCAGGTCGAGAAGCTCAAGAAGGGCGACCTCTCGGGCTTCCACTACGGCGGCGCCAAGGTCCTCTTCCATATCGCCGAGGGCACCTTCGCCCGCGTCTATCGCGGCCGGAAGGTCCACGGGAACCAGTCGGTCGCCATCAAGGTGCTCCGGAACCGCTTCGTCTCCGACGCCGGCGCCGTCGCCCGGTTCAACCAGGAGGCCGAGTCCGGCCTCCGCCTGGTCCACCCCAACATCGTCCGGATCTACGAATACGGCGAGAATGACAAGCGCTTTTTCATGATCATGGAATTCGTCGAGGGCTCCAACCTCCGCGACTTCCTCCGGATCCGGGGCCGGCTCTCGACGACCGAGGCGCTCCCGCTGATGCTCGGGCTGGCCAAGGGGCTGCAACACTCGCTGGAGCAGGGCGTCACCCACCGCGACCTCAAGGCCACCAACATCCTGATCGCCTCCAACGGGACCGCCAAGCTCGTCGACTTCGGCCTGGCGACCATCGACGACGACCGGAAGATGGCCGCCGCCCACGGCCAGCGGACCGTCGACTACTCGGCCCTGGAGCGGACCTGCGGGAGCCTCAAGGGGGACAAGCGGTCCGACATCTTCTTCCTCGGCTGCGTCTTCTACCAGATGCTCACCGGCCAGCTCCCCCTGCCCGAGGTCGAGACCAGCGACCCGCTCAAGAAGATGCTCAAGCGGGGGATCAACTCCATCAAGCCGCTGAGCGAGCAGCGGCACGCGCCCGACCCCGAGCTGTCCGAGATCATCGAGAAGATGATGAAGGTCGATCTCAAGCAGCGCTACAACTCGATGTCCCAGGTCGTCGACGACCTCGACGTCTACCTCGAACGGCTGGCGCTCAAGGCCGCCGGCGTCGAGCCGCCCCGGCCCGCCCCCTCGGCCCCGACCGACGACGAGCCCGAGCTGCAACCGACCGGCGACGAGGATTTCGAGCCCGACGAAGCTTTTCGCCCCGAGGGCTTCGAGGTCAAGGCGTTCACCCACAAGAGACTGCTCTGCGTCGAGGTCCAGGAAGAAGTCCAGGAAGCTTTCCGCCGGATCCTCTCGAAGATGGGTTACCGGGTCCTCCTGGTGACCGACTCCGAGCGGGCCGTCGAGCGCTATCGCGAGAGCCCGACCGATGGCGTCCTCTTCGACGCCGATGGCCTCGGTCCTCACGCCATCGACCACTTTCTCCAGATGCACGAGAAGGCCCAGGCGGACGGCCGGGCCCTGGTCGCTCTCGTCCTGCTCGGCCCCCGACAGCACTACCTCGCCAAGAAGCTCCCCGCCGGCGACCGCCTGATCGTCCTTTCCAAGCCCGTGAAGATGAAGGAGATCCAGAACGCCCTGACCAAGCTCGTCCCCGCCGGTTGAGGGATGGTCCGGGCCCCAGGCTCGCGATGATTGATGGGCCATGGTTGATGGGTCATGGCGGAGGCATGGCAAAGCAGGATCTCGGCCGTCCCCCGCCGATATCCGCAGGAACCACCATCGATCCCCATGCTTCGGGGCCGCCGGAGAGACCGGCCGTCGATGTCCCGCATGAAGCATCAATCATCATCGATCGCCTATGCTTCAGAGCCTATCCGGGATAGAAATGGCTAACCCGGATATTTCATCCGCCTTCCTGATGCCTCTCTGGAATCCACAAATCACTAGTGAGTTTCGTGTTGGGGGCTGTAGAGGCACCCTCTCGGCCCCGACGCACGGACCTTCCCCCTGGCCCCCAGCCGGGGGCCTATCCTCCACCGCGATCATTCCTCACTCAACCTGTCGCTGGCGTCGGGACTCGCCCAACGCCCCTCACTCTCTCATACACCTCCCGAAACACCGCCTGATACGGGTAACTGCTCGCCAGCTGGAACACCACCCGACGCACGCTCACCACCACACGGGCGGCCACCTTGAACAACTTCAGCCGGATCGTGCCCACCTGAGCCCGTGCCAGTTCCGTCCCGGCCAGCGCCGTCCGACGCAACGCCTGCACCAGCACGTACGCCGCCGAGCTGAGCAGCAACCGGAACTGATTGGCCAGCAACCGATGGCAACTCGTCCGGTCGGCGAACAGATCCAACTGCTGCTCCTTGATCCGGTTCTCCATCTCGCCCCTCTGGCAGTAAACATCCTCATAGAGCTCTTGGGGATCGCCCGGCACGTTCACCACCACGAACCGCGGGTTCGGGCCCTGCGTCGTGTGCTCGGCCTTGACGATCACCCGTCGCCGCCGGTCCCAGCTCCCCGCCGCATACGAGAACGACCCGAACACGCGTTGCGGCCGGGCGGTGAGGCGGAACTGCCGCTCGGCGCGGTCGATCTCGTCCCGGGCGGCCCGCCCCAACACCGTGTTCTTGGCCAGGCCGAGCACGTAGCCGATGCCGTGCGAGTCGCACCACCGCATCAGCCGCCAGCGGCAGAACCCGCTGTCACCCCGGATCGTGATCTTCACCTCGGGCCAGGCGGCGCGGAGCTTCCGGGCCACGAGCTTCAACACGGCGCGGCTGTGCTTGGCGGCGTCGATGTTGCTGGGGCGGAGGTAGGCGGTGAGCAACTCATCACCGCAGAATACGTATAATGGCAGGAAGCAATGATGATCGTAGTACCCGTGGAAGAAACGGCCCTCCTGGTGGCCATGGACGAGGTCATCGGTGGCGTCGAAGTCGAGGATCAGATGGCCGGGAGGGTCGAGATGCGAGGCGATGAATTGATCGACCAGGACCTCGGCGATCTTGATCAGGGCCTTGCGGTCGACGCGGTTCTCCAGACGGCAGAGGGTGGGTGGCGAGGCCAGGGGCAACTCGGCGTCGGGGGACGTGCCGGCGGCGACCTGAAGGACGGGATCGGAGCGGAGGGCCTGGTGGTCGTTGAGGTCTTCATAGCCGAGGGCGATGGCGGTGATCCGCTGGGCGAGCATGGCCCGCTGCGGGTGGACGATGAAGACGGGATGTCGAGGGTCGGGGATGGCGGCGTCGAGGGCATCGAAGAGCCCGACCCGGTTGTCAACCTCGCGGAGCAACAGTGCCCCGCCGTCGGTGGTGAGCCGTCCGCCCTGGAAGTCGGCGACGACGGCCTTGGGTCCGATGCTGGCAAAGTGAAGGGTGTCGCGGTTACAGTCTGTCATAGCGGTGGCCTTGCGTCTTGGGGCTCGGGGCGTGTGCTAACCCAGAGCCTACAAGGGGTAAGGCCATCGCGCAACTCACCACCCGCAGGGCGGACGAAATATCCGGGCTAAGGGCGGATGGTCAAGGACGAACAAGCGCAGAGGTATCCGAAGCTTCTTCGACTGATTTCCCGGACTTCCTTCACCCAGCAACCATCGTCCATTTTCCATAACCCATGGCCGTGACACGGAAGAATTGCCGGATCGCCTCTCACTCGGTCCGCTTCCGATCAGGGGCCTTCAAACCCATCGCCAGCATCAGGATCTGCAAGTCCGCCCATGCGTCCCGTTTCCAGGCGGGGTTCCGGAGCAGGGCGGACGGGTGATAGGTGACGATGGTCGGGATCTCCCGGTAGCGGTGCCATTTCCCCCGGAGCCGGCCGAGCGGCAGCGCGGTCTCCAGCAGGGCCGAAGCGGCGGTCTTGCCCAGCAGGCAGAGGAATTCGGGCCGGATGATCGCGATCTGCCGCTCCAGGTAGGGCAAGCAATTCGCGATCTCCTGGGGCTCCGGCGGCCGGTTCTCGGGTGGGCGCGATTTCAGGATGTTGGCGATGTAGACCTCATCGCGCGACAGCCCCATCCCCTTGGTAATCATGTCGGTCAGGAGCGCACCGGCCCGACCGACGAACGGGCGGCCGGTCCGGTCCTCGTCGGCCCCCGGGGCCTCGCCCACGAACATCAACCGGGCGGTCGGCGAGCCCTCGCCGAAGACCGTCCGCGTCCGGTGGGCCGCCAGTTCCGGGCACTTGGCGCAGCCGGATACCTCGATCGCCATCGAGGCCAGCAAGCCCGCCCGGTCGGCGGCCGGGACGACCGCGTCGAGCTTCGGTTCCTCGAACAGCGACCCCACGACCGGCGGTGGGGTCACCGGCCGGGCGGTCGGGATCGGCGGTGGCGGGCCGGCCGGCGGTCGGCTGGGAGCGTTCGGAATCGGGGCGGGAGCAGTTCCCGGGATGGCGGCTTCGATCGCCGCCCGGAGGCTGGTCGGGGCGGCCGGGTGGTTGGTCGGCGCGGTCGGTGTCGGAGCCGTCGGGAACGCGAAGATCGCGGGAAGCGGGATCCGGTCGATCCCGGCGCGGCCCAGGGCCTCCAGCCGCTGGCGGACGATCCGGATCAGGGCGCGTCGCTCGTCGTCGGCCTCCATGATGGGCGCGAGTCCCTCGGGTTTCGGGGCGGGTCACGCTCGGCAGGCTATCGCGTTCCCGGCCCGGCCGCAACGGCGCTTCCCCCGCCCGATCAGGGCTGGGGGACCCGGCGGGTCGGGCCGGTCTCGATCCGGAACGAGGTGGCGATCCAGCGTTTCCAGGTGAGGATGTCGTAGCCGAAGTCCTGCCCGGTCATCTTGACCAGCGCCGCCAGGACCTCCGAATTGTGGTGCTCGATCGGGACCAGCCGAGGGGTCGGCCCCCTCGATCCGCCGCCGGTCGAGAGCGTCGGGCCGTTGAGCGCCCCGTAGGGAACCGAAGTCGCCCCGAAGGCGACCACGCCGGGCCCGACCGCCGGGGGCGTGAGGACCGGGATCGAGACCCCGCCATAGTTATTGTTGAACCCGGGCGCCGGCGAGACGGCGTTGAAGCTGACGCCGAAATTCCCCGAAGGAGCCCCGCCGCCGGCCATCACCACCCGGTACTCGATCGTGATCAGCGCCGGGACCAGCCGGGGGACCGCCGCCACGGCGTTCAGGCCCGCCAGGCCCCAGGCCGCCCGGTTGACGACCTCGGGGCTGGTCGACCGGAGGGCCCGGAGCAGGACGGGGACGACCTCGGACCGGTCGCGGCGGGCCAGCTCGCCCAGCGTCGCCTGGCGGACCTTCTCGTCCAGCTCGGAAACCAGCCGACCGACCAGCCCGGACGATGCCGAGGAACCCGGGATCGTCCCCAGGACCCGGGCGGCCATCGCCCGGAGCGTCGGCTCGGGGTCCTCGCCCAGGACCCGGAGGACCGGACCGACCGCCACCGGCTCGACGATCGCCAGGAGCCGACGCTCGGCCTCGCGGGACCGCTCCGGTGGACCGCCGACCAGGCCGTCCCGGAGGAGCTGGATCCGCTTGACCCACGACGCGGCCTCGGCGGCGCCGGCCAGGATCGCCTCTCGCCGCTCCTTCTCCTCGGTCGTGACCCATCGGCCCTTGTACTTGACCAGCCCCTGGGCGATCTTCACCTCGTCGGCGTCGAGCCATCGACCGTCCCGCTCGACGTGCCCGAGCTTCTGGTGCGCGGGGCCGAAGGTGCTCTCTCGCCGGATGCTCGCCTGGAAATGGACCGTCGCCAGATCGGCCAGGCCGTGCCCCTCGCACCAGACGCCCAGTTCGTACTCAGCCTCGGCGGTCGGTCGCTCCTGGGCACGAAGGACAACGTACTCGTCGAGCGGCCCCTTTTCCGGGACCACCTGAATGATCTGATCTTTCTGAAAGACCATCGGGGTCTTGCCGGTCTCGCCGAGGAACTGGAACGATCCCGGCCGGGTCCCGTCGGGGATCAGTTTGCCCTTGACCTGCCCGCCCCCCCTCAGCGTGATCCGGTCGGCCCGCGATTCGCTCGGGACGGCCAGGAGGGGCCCGATCGTGAGGAGTCCGGCGATGATGATCGGCCGACCGTGGCGGCGAGTCCCGGGCATTCGACCTGTCCTCCATCCTCGCCCCGTCGGGGGCTCGGTCGTGGCTCTCTCCCGATTGTAGGATCGACGTCCAATCGCGAGCACCCATCGGATCCAGCCAATCCTACACCCCCGCGAGCAACCTGATGAATGAAATCGTCGAGCAGCATCGGGCCGAGGGCCCCCAATCGTTCCGGATCGCCGTGCTTACCATCTCCGATACCCGGACCGAGGCGACCGACACGTCCGGGGCCCTGATCGTCGCGCTGGCCGAGGGGGCCGGACATTCGGTCGTCGACCGGGCGATCATCCCCGACGAGCCCGACCGGATCCACCCGATCCTGGAGTCGTACCGCGACCGAAGCGACCTCCACGCGGTCCTTTTGACGGGCGGGACCGGGATCAGTCCCCGCGACCGGACCTCCGAGACCGTCTCGGCCCTGTTGACTCGACCTCTTCCGGGCTTTGGCGAACTGTTCCGGATGCTCAGCTATGCCGAGATCGGCTCGGCCTGCATCCTGAGTCGGGCGGTCGGCGGCCTGATGGGGGAGCTGGTCGTCCTGGTCATGCCCGGCTCCCGGGCGGGAGTCCAACTGGCGATGACCCGGATCATTCTCCCTGAGCTGCCGCACCTGGTCCACCAGGCTCGCAAGCGTTGACGGACCCGGCCCGGATTTATTCGATCCGGCGTGCGGCCGGGTCGGATCTCCGGAAGGAATTGGGAGATCCTCGGCGAAGGATTCCGCCCTCCACGGTAACCATCTCCTCGTGATCCGGGGAGGATCGCCCGGTCGGGTCGGACCACGGCCCTCGGCCGCCTCGCGCCTCCAGGCCATTGCCAAACCGACTCCCATGGAATTAATACGAATTCCTTAAAATAGTCGGACCCGGTTGGCGAATCCTCCTCCGAGACGACCGGACGAACCGTCATCCTGGATGGAGGAGGAGAGCCCGATGCGGAGGAACGAGCCAGGATCGCCGCCAGCCCGCGGCGAGTTGAGGGCCGGGGGGGGCGCGACGACTTCGCTGCTCTGCGCCGGGGGCCTGCTGGCGGCGATGTTCGCCGTCGTCCGGACGGGCGGCGAGGATGCCTCGGCCGTTGCCGGGTCGCCGTTCCGGACGATCTACCGGGCGGCCGACGGGCCGATCCACGCCCTGGCCTGGTCACCCGGGGGTGAGTCGCTGGCGATCGCTGGCCTGAATCCCCGGGTCCAGCTCTGGGAGGCCGCTTCGGGCCGTTCCAGGACGCTGGACGCGGTCGACGGTGAGCCGGGGGAAGTGAACTACACCGTGGCCTGGTCGCCCGATGGCCGGGTCGTGGCGGCCGGCGGGATGACGGCCACGATCCGGCTCTGGGAGGTTGCCACGGGCCGGGCGATCGCCGCCTTGCCCTGCACCCCGATCGGGATCCGATCAGCGTGCTGGTCCCCCGATGGCCGGACCCTGGCCGTCACCGTCCCGAAAATCGGGATTCAGCTCTGGGACCCGGCCGAGATTCGTCCGAGGACACTGACCGCCCAGCTCCAGGAATCGCAGAGGTCGCTCTCGTTCTCACCCGACGGTCGGACGATCTTCTCGAGCGGGCCGGGGGGCCTGATCCGGGCCTGGGACGTGGCGACGTCCCGCTTGAAGTTCGAATCCTCCACCGGGTCGGGGACGATGCTCACGATCGCCCAGTCGGCGGACGGCCGATGGCTGGCTTCGGGGGGACTTTTCGGGCCGTTGCGGGTCTGGGACGCGACCACGGGCCGCGAGCGGTCCGCGATCGGGCCCGACGTGGGGTGCCACCTCGCGCTGGCCTTCTCGCCCGATGGCCTCCACCTGGCTGGGGCCCGGAGGGACGGGATTATCCGGATCTGGGACGTCGAGTCCGGCCGCGAACTGGCTTGCCTGAAAGGGCACGACCAGCAGGTGAACGCCCTCGCGTGGTCCCCCGACCGCCGCTCCCTGGCCTCGGGAGATTTCGACGGCAACGTCCGGCTCTGGGACCTGGCCGGATGCCCCACCCTGGCCCAGCTCGACCCGTGAGCCAGGATCGACTGGATCGGTTCACCTCGCCCCGGGCATCCGCGCCGGAATCGGGACTTCGCCCCGAAAAGTTATGCTGAGGGGATGGCATCGGCCGCGAATATAAGAGCAGCCGTCTGATTGAAGGAATGCCGACCCGTGGAACGTCCGCTCGATGGAACGATCACCCCGAAGTCCGAGGGGCCGCCCGTGAACCCTCCCGGCATTGGCTTCGTCTTTCCCCGAACACCGGATCATCCCGGCTGCTTCTTGATGACCCGAGCCGTCGCCGCCTTGGGTTCGCTCGGGCGACGGAAATTGGCTTCGTCTTTCTCGGGCGGAATGGTGACCTGTCCTGGGCTCTGTCCGGCCGGGACAATCGATCGACGAGGGGCTGGGTTCGTTCCGCAACTCGACGGCCAGGCGGATTGGGTTCGTCTTTCGGAAAACACCCCTGATCGGGATGGGTTCGCTTTTTCGACGACCAGGCCGAGCTTGGGTTCGTTTGGCTTGCCCCTTCGGCTTGTGACGACGTTTGAGTAAACCCTTGCTAGTTCAGGCCTTGCGTTATGGGTTTCCGGCGAGGCTACGTCGCCAGGCATAGAGGGCGATGGCGGTCGCGGTGGCGGCATTGAGGGACTCGACGCCGGGTTGCATCGGGATCCGGCGGGTCGGGCCGGTCCGGAGGTGTCCGGGGAGGCCGGGGCCTTCGACCCCGGTGACCAGGCCGAATCGGTCGGGGAAGGGCTCGGTGCCGATTTCGGGACCTTCGGCGGACAGGGCTAGCAGGGGGATCTCGGCGCTTTCCAGGTCGCGGATCGACGGTCCCTGTTCGAGGGCAACCTGGAACAGGGCGGTCCCGGCGGCTCGGGCGGCCTTGGGGTGGAAGGGGTGGGCGGCCTCGCGGAG
>JAABUV010001033.1_pt1 | contig 41071 bp, 40 predicted proteins | sample 5559971 | NCBI WGS metagenome assembly JAABUV01 (sample SAMN10711881, study PRJNA513362) | rock metagenome | isolation source: Antarctica rocks | place: Antarctica: Victoria Land, Knobhead nord | collected 2015-12-19 | reverse complement strand
GTATTTGTACAAAACACAATCAACATAAACTCTATGAACTTTTGAAAAGCTTCAGCACATTGAATCATGCATGAAAAAGCATAGCTTTGAACTTCATAGTCAAGCTATTTAAGTCAAAGAAAAGAGTCATTGAAACAATGTATGACTTTATATTGATTATAACAGACAGATTAATTAAGTATGAATACTTCTTGTCATATAAAAAAGCAACATTCGCAGAAGATTTGATTTACACATTTCTGAGAATGATTGTAGCAAATCATGAACTATCAGATAAGATAATTTCAAATAGAGACAAGCTTTTCACATTGAAATTCTGAAAATTCTTGATGAATCAGTTAGAAATTCATCATAAGCTGTCAACAGCTTATCATTTGCAAACAGATGAACAAATAAAAAGAATGAATCAGACATTGAAACAGTATCTCAGATGTTATATTAACTATAGACAGAATGATTGAGTACAGCTACTGTCAGTAGCACAGTTGACTTTCAATAGCACAACAATGAAAGTAATCAACATATCATCATTCTTTGCAAACTACGAATTCGAGTTAGAAACTCTCAAGAAATCATGTAAATTTGCACAATTAACTTAAAAAGCTACGCTACAGATAGAACAATTGCAGCTGCTACAGAAAGAATTACAGAAGAATATACAGTTTCTTAGCAAGCGCATGACTCTGTATGCAAATAAGAAAAGAGATAGAAAATCTACTTTTAAGAAGAGAAACAAAGCATATTTACTAAGATGAAACATCAAAATGAAAAGATTAAGTAATAAACTGAATCACACAAAGCTAGAATCTTATAAGATTCTAGAGATCAAAGAATCAATTAACTACAAGTTAGATCTGTCAACATTTATGAAAATACATTCAATATTTCATATCTGTCTTTTGAAGTCTGCAAACTTGAATACATCAATTCAAACAGAATCTTCAGAAATTGATTCAAAGAATCAGAACGTTGAATACGAAGTAAAGAATATACTGAATCAACAGAATATCAAAGATCAATCTCACTGATTAGTCAAGTGAAAAGATTATGAACATATTGAGAACACTTGAAAATCAAAGAAAAATCTCAAGAACTGTTAAATGCTTCTGTGACAGTTTCAGTTGAGAAACTCAGTCAGTCAAAGTCTGATGAAATCTCAATCTGCTTAAAGAACACATCAAAGAGAAGATTGTTCAGCGATGATTCGCTAGTTTTCTTCTCATTCTTCTTGAGCTTGATGATGTTTTGAAACTTTCATTCAATCATCATCTGTTTTTTATTCTTCAAAACATAAATTGATTTTGCAAATAAGTAGTTCTTATAAAAATCTTTTGCATCTGCTTATGAGCATTCAGCAGCTCATCAAGAACATAATTGCATTCTGTTTTTATTCTTTTTTACTTCATTATTAAGAAAGTAAGATTGCATTTGTGATTGAGATGCATACACTCAATGCAATGATTGATTTCATTGTTAACATGACATTTCTTTTGCAAGTGATTGCAATGTTTACAAAGATGCATGACAGCATGCTCAGAACTCGTACGCTCAAGAAGATCTTTGTAACACAAGATAAAAATTTTGATTATGCAATGAGAAAACATGAAGAAAAAGTAATTTTCAAAATGAAAATCTTAGAAGAAAACTTAATGTTAAAACTCTTTTGCATGAAATTATGTAACAGCAATGATTAAATAATCATTGAGTAATCAAAGTTTTAAAATGATCACTTTGATCACTCAAATCAGAAGTGATCACAGTGAGCATGATGAGCATAATGCTCATCTCACTTATCTTGCTCAAGAATGATCAGTATGATCATTCAGAGCAGAAATAACTTGACATGATTCTTTTATATTTACATAATGATGATCATTTTCTTAAATAGAAGCTTTATGCTTAATTCATGTAAGCAGTCAATACATATTATTGTCTCAGCTATCTTCAAATTTCAAGTCTAGTAATAGTGATTACTGTTTAATCTTTGTATATATCTTGTGTTGTTAAAGAAACAATCATTACACTATAATAAAAAATTATGATAAAGAGTTATGATAGAAAGTTATGATAAAGAGTCATGACAAAGAATTATGAAGACTGTTTGATAGAAAGTCATAAAGAAGAATTATGAAAAGAAGTTATGATAAAAAAACATGAAGATTATTTGATAGAAAGTCATGATAGAAAGTCGTAATAGAGAGTCATAATAGAATGTTTATTTATTTATCTTCATGTCTTGATGAATTAAGTTGAGAATTTTAAGTCAATACTCAATTTCAACTCTTTAACTCAACTCAATTACTTAAGTTAAACATTTTAACTTAATTCAAATACTTGAATCAAGAATTCTGACTTAAATTGAGTCTTGACGAGTCAAGAACTTGACTCGATCTTGATAATTCAACTTGATGCAATCAGTTTATTCTTATTAATGAAAAATTGAAGTTTTTGCTTGATTTAATGATGAGCATTCTCTGATTGCAAGATGAAGATGTTATCAAAGTGTAGAAATTTATCAATATAATATTTTGCTCATCTTGTGCATGATGATCAGATGTGCTTCTCAATATATATATAAATATGTACATTGACATCAAGATAAATATGATAGAAGACATTGTAATCTTCATTTAACAAAACAGAGATTTTCATCATGCAAAACATCTTTCATTTTTTCATAAATTCATCATAAAGCTCATTTGTAAAAAAAAGCTTCTTGCAATTAATGATAATGTTGTTGTTCATGTATCACATGCATATAGCATGATTAACATGATATTCAAAGTCAAAAAAGACATGATGAAAAGCAAATATTAACATCTTGTCATTATTAAATAATACAGTTGAATTTAGTCTTGATTAATCATTTATTAATATTTAAATAAATTCATTTGAAATAAATGTGAAATGTGTCAGAATTATGCTTAAATGATACAATTAATGAAGATCAGAGTTGATAGTGCTTGATCTTTAAAGATAGCTATAACTGAATATTAAGAATACAGAAGAAGATTGATACAAAAGCTTCTATTTACGTAATGTTCAAAGACTGCGCTAGACTTGAAAGAAATGTGTTTGTGACATAAGAAGAATGTGATGTAAATAAACAAGATGTTGATGAAAGAAAAGAATGTTGAGAAAGAAAAAAAGTGTTAAATCATATCTGAATTAAATCTGACTAGCTCACTGATTAGCTCTAATCATTACGCAAAGAACTCACTAGCGTTCATTGCAAATTGATTAAAGCTTCAGCCTTGTTCAGTCTTGATACGCTTGTAACATTATCTTCTTCATCGAAAATTCATGTTTGCATGAATGTAGTTCATTTGCTCGCTTTTGTTGATAGTTTATTTCGATATTTAGCGCGATTTGTTTGAATATAGCTTATGAAATTCGTTCAAAACTTTCTCTGAGTCATTGAATTTCTCTTTATTAACATAGTATCATTTATCATTTTTATCTAGATTTGTTCACTTGACTTTGTACTGTATTCGATCTTAATAGCGTCTGAAGTTCAATATATCATTTATCTTTCAATGTTCATCATCTTTAATAGTGATTAATCTGAGTGATTCTGAATGTTGTTCTAATAAAGAGTCTTCTGAATATGATTGCAGTAGCTTCAAGCTGAACATTGAATGCAGATGCTTCATGCTGACTGATAGATAAAGATGATAGATGTTACGAAGCGTGTTGACATTGAATAAAGTCTAGCCAATAGACTCTAGAAATTTCAATATGTGAACAAGAAACAGCGATGTTTCGAATTGAAATATGCTGAAACATTTCATCTATTTGAGCTCTAGCAAATTGACTACTTCGCTTCTTTGTTCGATCTACTATAGATACAGCTCGAAACTGTCTTCTTTCTTCTGTATTCTTAGTTTTCTAGTTAGAGCTACCTCTATTGATCAAACATTCTATTCAGCTACGCACTATCTCGCTGCAGTGTGGTTAGATTCTAGGCATGATCTCAACATTAAACTAAGAATTCGTTAACTCTACGATACGAGTATCAATATTCATTCAAGACACTTGACGAACAACGAAACAAGTCTAAAGAAATTTGTTTATCTGATGATCAACGACTTCGAAAGACAGAACAACATCAGAAAGTCAATAGAATCAACGACAAGACTGTTGAATTGCTAGAGAACTTACCGCTCATTCAGTAGCATCAATTCACTCGATCAATAGAATCAACGAGAACATATGATCGTTGATTGCTAGAGAATCACAAACTCTCTCTTCTTTCAAAAAGCTCGTGAATCAGTCGAGTCAAAATAATCTGTGTCATTAAATTCAATTCGACTCAATTCAAATTCAGATCAATTTAGTGAGTCTGCTACAAAGGCAAATCAATAGTCGACCTCTTTAATGAGCTAGTCGATTCTCTTCTAGTGAGTCTGCTACAAAGACGCTGTCAATGCGATGATCTATCTACTCACATCGCTCTATTTATCAGTGAATCGATCTACCTCGTGTTTCTGTGTCAACTAGTGAGTCTGCTTCAATGACATGATCAGAATCGATCTCTTCAATGAGCTAGTCGATTCTCTTCTAGTGAGTCTGCTACAAAGATGCTGTCAATGCGATGATCTATCTACTCACATCGCTCTACCTATCAGTGAATCGACCTACCTCGTGTTTCTGTGTCAACTAGTGAGCCTGCTTCAATGATCGCTCTTCTCTCTCATAGTGAGCCTGCTACAATAGGCATTTCGATGGTCTGAAAGATCAATAGAAAGATTGGTAGAAAGACGAGCGTCAAGCTCTACGTCAGTGCTATGAACTACATTACAAGTCATAGAAACATGACTTTTAAAAAGAAGAAAGTAATGTTACGAAGCGTGTCGACATTGAATAAAGTCTAGTTAATAGACTCTAGAAATTTTGATATGTGAACAAGAAACAGCGATGTTTCAAATCGAAATATGCTGAAACATTTCATCTATTCGAGTTTTAGCAAATCGACTACTTCGTTTCTTTGTTCAACCTACTATAGATACAGCTCGAAACTGTCTTCTTTCTTCTGTATTCTTAGTTTTCTAGTTAGAGCTATCTCTATTGATCAAACATTCTATTCAGCTACGCACTATCTCGCTGCAGTGTGATTAGATTCTAGACATGATTTCAACAATAGAAGACATTCACTTTGACAGTGATTTGATAAAAATCTAGCTGTTTGTCTTTCAAATCTTTGCAGAGTCTTGTTGTTTTGACGTTTCTGAAAGATAGTCAAACTCAGTCATTTACTTCATAAATGATGTTTCATCTATGTTTATTGATCTGAACTTCAATACGTCTTTTTCAATTGTTGACGATCGAAGTTCAGTAACTCTTTCATTCAAATGATAATATCATCTGCTTTTCTAGCTTCAAGTCGTTCATGAGTTGTTTTGTAGTCAGTCGTATCTGAGTTGAAACTCATTCGAGAGTGAAATTCTTTATTGAAGTAGAAGAAAGTCATTGAAGTGATTGAGAAGATATTGAAATTGTCACTGAACTTCATCATAGATATTCATTTGATTCAGTCGTTCTGCATGTAATTGCAGTAGATTCTAAGTTCGCGTTCAACGTCTTGATTGACTCGTTTCAATTGATCGTTGATCTCAGAATGATAGACTGTGAATAAACTAGCTGTGATTCTCAGTCGCTTGCAAAGACTTTTTCACATAGTTGATATAAATTGAGAGTTTCTGTTTGAAACAATAGAACTGAGTAGATCATGCAGTCAATAGACGTTTCATAGCATGATTTAAATCGTTTCTTCAACTGAAATGTCATCGTCTTCTCAATGACAAAGAACATAGTGACATTCTTTGATGAGACAACATATAATTATGCAAATGACGTTGTAGTCTTCTGACAAAGATAGTTCAATGATGAAGTTCATAATTATATCTTTTCAGCATTTCTGTGAAATTGAAAGAGAATGATGAAGTTCATTGATGCTATTTCTAGAGACTTTGCTTCGTTAATAAGCATGACAGTTTTAAATATATCATTGAATAATAGCTTAATGATCTGATCAATAGTAGAAATGCTGAACTAGATCAATGATTCATTTATTGTCGAAGTGAGAAATTGAAGATTGATCATGCACTTCTTGTAGTAATTTCGTGTGCATGTTCTAAGAGATTCACAGTAGATCTTTTTAAAATAGAACGTCGTCAATGATCTTGCAGTTCTTCAAGTTAGTGATATGAAATTTGAGCTTGTTTTCGTTCATAGCTTGTTTATATTTGCTGCAGAACTCATTTGTTTAATTGATCATTCATACTTGTTGATAGAGATTTGCTTTTGATTAAATAAATAGAAAATTGACTCTATTGAAGATCAAAATAGTCTGAAAACAATCTTCAAGACGCTGAACTGATTTAAAAACGTTTGCTAAAGACATTCTGATTAAAGCATTAATCTTAGTATTCATTTTGCCTGATTTAAAGATGATTTGAAAGTTGAACTTCGATAGAATGTTCAGATAGTTGACTTGTCATTGACTCAACTGTTTGTTTTTCATGAAGATCTTTAAAGTCTGATGATCAATGAACATCTGAATGAGTAGTTCAATGCATTTCAGCTTGAGTTGTCAGTGTTTGAAGCATCAAATAATGACTAGCAATTTCTTGTCATAAATGTGATAATTGATTTCAGCGAGAATCATGCTTTTACTGTAGAAGATCATTGAATGAAGATCTTTCTCATCATCATATTGAGATAGTATTTCATCTTTTACATAGTTTGAAGCGTCAATCTTCAGAATAGCTTGTCGTTTGAGATCAAAGTGACGAAGTACAAAGATTGAGCTAACTTGTTTCTTTAGATTGTCAAAGACTTGAACACAGATTTCATTTCAAACAAAAGATGTATTCTTTCTAGTCAGTTGAGTGAATGATTTGACTAGTTTCAAGAAGTTTTTAACGAAATGATGATAGAAGTTAACAAATTTCACGAAGCTTTAAATTTCTTTTAGATTGATCGAAGTGATTCAGCTGACTATGACTGTCACTTTACTGAGATTCATATGAAGATCTAGTTCTGATATGATGACTTCTAGAAAGACAGTCTCTTCTACATTGAATTTGCACTTTCGAATATTCACTTGCAGTTCAGCTTCATGTAGTCAACTCAATACTAGTTTGACGTGATCTTTATGCTTCTTTCTCATTTTGCTATAAATAAGAATGTCATCTAGATAGACTTGACAAAAGTCGTTCAGAAAGTCTCATAAAATGTTATTCATATATTGCTGAAAAGAGATCAATTTGTTAGTCAGTTCAAATGATAGCATCTTGTATTTATATGCTTCTAAAACAATGATAAAAGTGATGTAATTCTCGTTATCAAGATGCATTTGAAGTTTGTTGAATGCTGATATGATGTTCAATCTAGTCAAATGCTTGCAACTCACTATTTTATCAATGATCTTGTTTATCAGCAATAGAAAATATTTATTTCTTTTAAAAATGACATTTAGCTTTTGATAGTTTATGCAGAATCAAAGATCTTCATTTGCTTTGAGAATGAATAGAATGAGAAAGAAATACGAGATCTGACTGAGAGTGATGAATCTCTTTGACAGATTCTCGTTCAGATACTTTTTTACTTTCAGAAGTTTAACAGAGAACATTTGATAAACTCAACAGTGAGAGAGCATTGAATCACTGATGAGCTCAATTTTATGATCGTAGAAGCGATGAAAGAGTAGTTTATTTGATTGAGCTCGATCAAAAACATCTAGAAACTCATGATATTTCAATGACAGCTTCGCTTTAATATCTTTCAAATTCTGACTTGTTTCATTGATTGAAGAAACGTTTAAAGCGTTCAAATTACACTGAGTATTGTACGTGATTTCTTTATTGATGTTTGTCATGAATAGAGCAAAGACTTTAATCTTGTTCTTCTTTGAATGATTCAACAATGTTTTGAACAAAGCTGCATTTATGCTTTGAATTGAGAATGACTCTTTCTGAGAAGTGATTGAAATGAGTCGTTTGAGCATCATAAAGATCTTAGTCTGAGTGATTGAAGAAAATGAAGTTAATCGCGATCAACTTGAATGCTTTGAATTGAGAAAGATTGAAAAAATTGAAATAGAAGTATTCAATTGATTTGAAAAAACAATGACGTCATTTTGCATATTCAATAATATTTCGTTTTTATTCATTCAGAGCTTACTCAATATGACTTCATGATGATTAATATCAGCTATCAACATTGATACAGTCAATTTCTTATGACTTTTGATGATGAGATTGAGTAGAATTTTATGAGTGATGATCTTTTTAAATATCTTCTCATCATAATCTTTTATTAACTTCTCTTTTATCAAAAATATAAATTGAATTTCTAGTTTCTTGCATACTCTATTGACTAGATTAACATGTATGAGCGTATGAGCGACTGAATCACTGTTTATTAACAAACGAAGATTGAAGAATTGATTCTGCAAGATGAGATGAGCATCAATTAGAAATGACTTTTCAAAGTAATTTTCTTTCAATAGAATTTCATCTAGTTTGTACAAAGATATAATCTCTATCTCTTTAATGACTTTTGAAAAGATGACTAGTTTTTTGAATCGAAATTTGAATTGAAATCAAAGCAATCATATTCATCGTTTACTGCATTAATTCTAGTAGGTCGATTGAGATACTCTTTAGAGCTATGATCTGATTTATGACATATGAAACAGATTTCAACTAGAACATCTGCTTTCTTGACGCTAGTTAAAATCGCGTTGCACGACTTTAGATGATCAGATTTTGAATGATCAACTGACTGAGTAACAACAGCTTTATGAAAGATGATCTTTGACAGATCATTGACGTGTTTGATAAAATTGACTTTGTTCTTGATTTCTTGAATGACTCGCTGATCATTATTCAAATGAATCAGATAGAAACAAATCTCTTTGAGAAAATCAGATTGAACTAAATGATCTATTTAAACAAAGTGAAGACAAGAGTTTATTTTATCTTTCAGATCAATAATCAGTTGCTTTTCGTGATACTTTAGATAGAAAAATAATCGTTGAAACTAAGTGTAAAACTCGCTGAACTTCTTTGATTCTTGAATCAAGTTGTAGTATTTTTTATGAAAGTTGACTTTCTTATTTGAATCATTGAATAACTGAGCTAGCTTTTTCAAAAGATCGTCAACGATTCTATACAGATTGACATAGTCACGTTCACGTCTAGTTTGAGTGATCTCAGCTGCGTCATCGAATAATCTAGAATGTATATAGCTCAATTTGACTCATTCATTAGAAAAGAGATCAACGTTGATCTTTAGTTTATTCTGAATTTTTCTGTATCAGTTCTTTTAAGTAGAGTTCTTTTCATCAGTAAACAGCGAAGAATCAGGTATTTTTTGAGATCTAGAATGCTCAGAGTAGATGAAATCAGAAGAAGTGTTTTCTTTAGCTTGAAGTTTAATCTTCAACTCTTTGATTTCATCTTCTTGTTGTTTATTTAACTTGTAGAGTCAATCTGTTTCTTCATCAAGAGCTAGACTTCAAGTCTTTCAGATTTTGTAGAACATAAGAGATATTATCATTTCAGCAAATGATTTGTCATCTTCGTAAATGAATGATGCAGCACTTGATGATTTCGTTCGTGATTTCAATGAATCAGCATCAAAGATTTAAGAGAAACGATTTCGAAATTCTTTGAAACACTCTTCAGTAAATAAATGACTAAACATGATGAGATTTGTTTGAAAAGAGAGTCAAATGAATGACGATGCTCAATGATTGAAGAAGAAAGACGTATAAAGTGATGTTTAATCTTCAACAAAAAAGATGAGATTTGTTTGTTGATTAATTTGATTCATTTTCTAGCAAACAACGAAGATTCTTTATCATTGAATCTATTGATTGATTTGATTCTTGAGCAATCAACGAAGATTCTTTATCGTGATTCTCTTAATCGAGTTGAACAGCTTATTTTCACTCATTTGCTTCATGAGAATGAGTTGATTCTCTTGATCAAATGAACTTTGCATACTTAGTGAGTGATAAGTTGTCTAGCGATTCAAACAGTCTTGTCGTTGATTCTATCAAACTTTCTAGTGTTGTTCTATTTTTCAATTATCATTAATTATCAGATAAATGAATTTTTTTAAACTCATTCTGTCTAGACAAGTATGTTGAATGAATAATGAGATCAGTATCATGTGATTAACAAATTCTTAATATAATGTCAAAATCATGTCTAAATGATACAATCAATGAAGATCAGAATTGATAGTGCTTGATCTTTAGAAATAGCTATAACTGAATATTAAGAATACAGAAGAAGATTGATACAAAAGCTTCTATTTATGTAATGTTCAGAGACTGCGCTAAACTCAAAAGAAATGTGTTTGTGACATGAGAAGAATGTGATGTAGATGAACAAGATGTTGATGAAAGAAAAGAATGTTGAGAAAGAAAAAGAATGTTGAGTCATATCTGAGTCAAATCTGACTAGCTCGCTGATTAGTTCTAATCATTACGCAGAGAACTCGCTAGCGTTCACTGCAAATTGATTAAAGCTTCAGTCTTGTTCAGTCTTGATACACTTGTAACAAAATGAACTTTTGAACTTCATCTGAATACTATTTGTTGAGACTATTTAAAGACATAGCACATCATCAACATGATGCTCATGCTTCACTTCAATCATCAAGAGCAGATAAGAAACGTCATTAACATGATGTCAATGAGTGAACAAGAAATGAATATCATCATCTTGCAAAAGAATTTAATTAAGATAAAAGATATACAAGAGAAATTAAACAAGCTGCGAGTTTTCTATAAGCTCAACGAGCGCAAAAACAATGAGCTGATGCTCTGAAAAAAGATGAAAAGATTGATGAATATGACAGAAAAGCTGACGCGTCAACGCGTCAATGCATTAATGATCAATCAATGAATGAAGAATCAGTTGAAGAGACTGAAAAAGATAACGTGCAGACTTGAAAAGAAGTTCGCGAAAGAAAAGAAATGAGTCAACAGTTGAGCGAAGAGAGTGAGCGAGAAGTTAACGACATCATTTAAAAGTCATCTTGCTCTCAGCATTAACATGTCATTATTAATGCAAAATCATTGCAAGAAACTTAAAGTGAAGATTTTCATTAAAGAAGAAGAGAAGATAAAGAGAATCATGATGATTACAACGAAAAACATAGTAGAATGAGCAAGAGAAAGCAACGTCGACAAGATGCTATCAACATGTAAAGACATAGAAACGATGAAGAGATGATTAAATCTACTTATATTTCAAGTCAAGACAAAAGACAGTAAGAAAATACTGAAAGAAAACAACTTTTGAATCAGAAAGATGTCATTGAACACAAGTCTGCGTGAAGTCAGCTTCAAAGTGATAGTACACAAGATTAAAGTTGAAAAGATGTTTAAAGACATTGAAAAGAAGAAAGCAAAAACGCTGATTAAGATCAACAAAGACATATATTCAGAGATTATGATCAAGAAGATCAAGTGACTCACAAAGAAAAGTGAACATAAAAGATACATCTTGCTGATGATATGTGTAATCAACGCTGAACTGATAAACAAGCTCATTAATGAAAAAGTATATCATAAAATCAACATAAAAATCACGCAGTTTTATGACTTGAGCTGCAGAATACATCAGTGTTTAAAGTATTAAGAATATGATCACAAGACATATGAATGCAAAAACAAGCAAAGATGTATTTACTGCATGATGAATTATCACTTGAAACATTGCTTTCATAAACAGACTTAAGACATGTGAAAATGCAAAGTGTGTAAAAATATATACAGAGTCTTTAACTTTCAATGTCATAAACAACAAATTAAAAAAGAGAGAATAAAGAAAGTTATAAGAAACAGATCTTTATATCACGTCATAAAAGAACAAGAGAAACTTAAAAAGAGAATGTCAAAGACATTCACAAAAACATTTATTAATTTAAAATCTTTGATGAGCAATAGCTTGAAGAGAAAGTTAAGATGTTTGATGAATGAAAGTCGTTTGCTCAATGCAACAGTCACGTCAGAAAACACTATAATGAATCACTTAATCAAGAAAACGAGATTAAATAAGTTGAAATCAACATTATTTACATCGTTGTCAGAATCATTCTTTGTTGAGAATCTTACAGATGAAGCAAATGCTTCACAAACATTCAAAAGAACATTAAGCAACTTTGAATGTGAACTTTGATGTTTCAACAAAAAGAACTTTGAATACTACAGTACAACGTTCACAAGTTTAAAAACAAAGTGATGATAGCATTACTACATGAGAAAAAGATAAGAAATTATGACATTTCGATTCTTCAAAAACTCTGATGATTTGACGAAAATTTCAGAATGTACAGTTCATTAATGATTGACTTCACACTGAAGAATAACGAAGATAGAATCTGTTTCTACATAAACAAGAAGATTGACAGTAACATTTGACACTCAACATGATACTTCAAGAATGTAGACACAATTATGTTATGAACATTAACAGATGATGCACAGACGACACAGAAAATCATACATGTTCATGAAATATACAATTCATCACTCAGAAATCATAAAATCACTCATGAAAAAGAAAATCTTTCAGACATTGAAAAAGCGTTGCACATGTTAAAAGAATGCATTCTTGTAAAAGACTTCAATCTGCAACACTTCACATAAGAAGAATCATTTTACTCAAAACAACATTCATTGTTGAATGATTTAATCAAAATGATCACAAGCATCAAAACATCATTGATGCTATTTCAAGACACAATTACAAGAAACTATCAAGAATTTCAAACAATGATAGATTTAATCTTCACAACAGATGATATCATAAACAGATTAATAAAATGTGAAATCAATAAGAAAATAAAAAACTTCTTGAATCATTTATCAGTACAGACAATTATAGATCTCAAAGTTTGCAAAGAATCAGCGTAAAGATCATGTTGCAACTGAAAGACAATGAATGAAGAGAAGTTCATCAATACTCTGAGAGAACAGATGTCAAAATCACTGTCAGATCCGAAAGTGAAATGTCAATGCATTAATGAATATATAAAGCAGCTGTTGAATGCACTAAAGAAAATCATTGAAACATTCATTCTTTGAGCGAAATCACATGAAATGATCAAAGCGAGATGAATGAAAGAGTGCATGAAGATCATCAAGAGCATATGATGAATGAAAAGAAACTGTTGAATCATCAAAGATTGAGTAAAGTACATTTAAGCATGTGACAAGAAGAGCAAGATTATCAGAAAACAGAACTGCAGTGAATATTCAAAAATTATGCAAAACATTAAGTGATTCTTAAGAAAACTGTTTCAAACTGCGAAATGAGTAAGAAATGCAGTTTCAAACATATTGATTCAAGCGATGATTTCTCTTTTGATGAAATCAGAATGCTTTGACATCATCACAACAGCACAGAATAAGACAGAAATGATGTTTCATGCTCATTTTTTATCATCTTCAGAGATTTTCATGTTGAACATGAAAGACTTTGAGTATTTGCTCTCAATTAAAGATGATGCTTTGCTGATGCATTGCAAGATTAGAAAAGTTATTTACAAAATAACATCTGACAAGACTTCAAGATACATGAAATACATGAATAAAGTAATGCGCAGACTCATTGATAACATGTCAGAATAAATACACTCTTTCTTTGAAAGATGTTTACAGAAAGAAATACAGCTCACTCAGTTTAAGAATGCAATCACAATAATGATGCATAAGTCAGACAAGAAAGATTACTTTAATGCAAAGATATATAAATCAATTGTGCTATTTAACATACTGAGCAAAATACTGAAGTTCATCATATTTAAACATTTGCAAAATGTCGTGAAAGCTTGCAACTCAATATCAGACACTCAAATGAGAATTTATAAATACAAATCAATAAATACAACTTTGCAACTCATTATAAAAAAGATACACATTGTATGAAGTGACACAAGAAAAAAAGTAGTTTCATTGCTGAGTCTGAATGAAGAAAGTGCATTCAACAATGTATTATACGACAGATTTTTACATGATATGAGAAAGAAAAGAGTTTTTAAACTGCTTCTTAAATTTGTGAAGAATTTTCTGAAAGATTAATGCATCATCATCACAATTAATGATTACACGACGATGAAATGCAGCATGAACATCAACATATTACAAGACTCTTCACTGTCATTTATATTATACTTGTTTTACAACGTGAACTTGTTAAAAGCATGTGATGATATCAAGCTGAGAACTAACTTCATGAGCTTTGTAAATGACATCAACATTCTAATATATAAAGAGTTTACAAAGTGCAACTGCAAAGTTCTTGACAAGATCTATGATAGATGTGAACAATGATCAAAAATGCATGACATCAAATTTTCAAAAACAAAGCATGAGCTGATTCATTTTATGAAAACTTCTAAGTGATTCAATATGAATGAAAGCTTAAAGCTGACAGAACATCAGATTGATTCAAAATCAAACATCAGAATTTTGAGAATTCAACTTAACTTGAAGCTAAAATGAGTGATTCACATGCATCATGTCAAAGCAAAGTTGATGATTAAACAGAAGATCATGCAGATAATCATTGAATTTACTTGAGATTCATCAGTGACAGCGAGAAAGCAGATATACTTCGCAATAACACACTCTCTGCTTAGTCATGAAGTCATCATATAATATACATCATAAGAAATGAAGAATCATTAAAAAGATCTGAATATCAAGCTAAGATCAGTACAAGAAAGAATATTGCAACAAATCATTAATGTTTATCATATGATATCAATGAAAGCTTTACAAGTAGAAATAAACACAGCGTTGATAGATATTCACTTACAAAAGCTGATATAAAGATCAATAATTAACATGAATTCTTGAAAATCAAACAAAGTTATTGAAGCAATGATACATTGAATTCGCAACGACTTGATATCAAAAAGAGATCAAAAATCAAAACTGCATAAAACTTTTTTGCAGCTGATGCAAAAGTGAATGAAAGAAACTCTTGAATGATTGAAGATGAAGCGAAGTCATCTTTACACATTGTCTTTTTGAATGAAGTCATTGAAGATGATTATAGTTGCAAACAAAAAGATGTCAATAAAGAAACATAATCTTGATATATTCATGTCAAAACAAAGAGTTTACTTGAATGATAGCAACAGCAAAGATGATATCACAGCGATTGTAATGAAAGTCAACTGAGAGCTAAATAAAAGACTGAGAGAATTGATTTTAATCATCACTCATCACGAGAAACTGAAGAAATTGATCACAAGAGCGAAACATCTTGCAGATGTAACAACAGTGAATCAAGAGAGTTATGAAAAGATATACAAAATATACAGTGACAGTCAAATCTTTCTGAAAACAGTGAAAGTCATAACATCAACAAGAAATCAGACACATCTGCAATGAATTCAGACTGCACATGAGAACATTTGCTTTCAGAGAGTCACGCTGAAGTTGCATTGAGTGACGAGACATGCAAGAATGCTTGAAAATGAAGTGATAAACAAGATGATTGATGATGCACATAAACTGTCGCTATCGCTGATTGAGCATCAGCGTATGAAGATAGTAATGTAACTGATGCTCATACAAAAACAGATCAGATAGACATGAAGAATAGTCTGAAGAAAGAAATTTAACGCAGTTTATTTTTAATATCTGACATCAAAAGTGATTCATCAACATTTGCATTTACACAAAGATCAAGTGAAGTCTCACAGCGCATTATTGACGCAGCTATGAATCAAAAAGATTGACTTCAATAAATTTCTACATAAGAGACGTGTATTTGATGTTACAATGACGATATGCAAGTGCAATGATGATCAAATGTTGATCAAACATGTTCTGTTAACATGTTTCAAATGAAAGACAGAAAGAAGATCAATGCAATGAAAGAAAAACATCATAAACTTGAAAATGCTTTTAGAAATTGCAAGCATGATGACAGCAATGATTCAAATGATGTTTTCAATGATCATACTGAGTCAGTTTCAAGCTGTGATATCATCAAAGAATCAGATGAAAGAAGAAAAAAATGAAGAAGAAACAAGTTCATAAAGTTCTTGCATTGAAAACACTTACAGTATAGAGTGCAGAAAAAAGTGATTTCATAAATGAAAAGAACGTTGCGCTAAAGCGATGCTCGCTACATTATATAGAATCTTGCATAGACTCACAATGAGTGTTGAATCAAGTAAGAAAAAAATAATAATAATAATACAGTCTCAGAATATAACAGATTAAAATGATTGTAAAGTTGCTTTAAAGTTTGCATTACTTAAATATAATTGCTGTAATTCTCGTCTTTCATGAAGCAGAACATAATGTAGAAGATGATGTTTAAAATGATAATAACAATGATAATCAGCAATGACATTTTGTATTTATTAATCTTGTAGATGCAATTCATTAAAATGATTTCATAATAGTTAACAAGCATATTTTGCAAGATTTTTGATGTAAAGAACAGAAATTTCAATTAATCATTGTTCTTTCATGTCTTGTAATCAACATATCAGATCTTTTGATTTATCAGATTTTGCATCAACATCTGCGTAAACATTAATACATTTAATGTTTTTGCTTTAAATCTTGTGAACTCATTTCAAATATTGCAAGACTTGAAAATAGAGTTCAAATCATTTTCATTCATGCAAAGTTCTTTCAATACTGAGTTGATTTTGCTGTTTTTTTAAAACTTCTTCTGAATTTCATGTGAAACAACGAAGTTCTGCATAGCAATATTTCGCTGAACGATAAAGACAGATGACTTTGTAGAAAGATAATTATGATCAGCATGTTCAACAATTAAAATTCAGTTATTTAAATCATTCTCATTCTTCAGATTGAATTGAAGCTTCGCAATGCATTCAAACAACCAGTTTACACGCTTGCTGAAGATGATGCAATGATCATGACTTTTTGCATTCTTCTCATCATCTCAATCGCAATGCATTCAGATCTTCATGAGAACGTTTTTCTTCAATTGCTTGCTTCGCTTACGCGTCATTGCATAGTCTTAATTCTTTGCATGCTTGTTTATGTTCTTGATCAAAAGATCAATGAAGATGTACTTGTATAAATCTGCTCTAGAGAACAGCAGTTGCATAAACATGTTGAGATAAATGCAAATGCAGAAGATTGATGAAGAAGAAGAGAGATGACGAAATGTAAACAATAAACGCGATGAATTCTGTAAATTATTCTATTAGACTTAGTGAAAAGAGGTGATGTGTCAGCAGTATGATGAGTGATGTGTCAGCAGTGCTAGATAATGTGTCTGTATTGACTATTTATTTATTTATCTATCTATTTATCTATTTATTTACTCATCTGTATCTAGTTTATCTTCTAGATCTATTTATTTAGTTGCATGTGTTCATGCTCACTCTGTTGATTTCGAAGCTTTTTATATTGCATCACTATTCTATTTCTTGACATTGAAGCTCAACATAAGAATATCATTTTCATGATATTGAGTAAAACAGTGACGAAACAACAGAAAGCGACACGTTCATCTCTGCAACAATGAACGCATTGATGAACAGCTTGAGCGAGCTGAATATGAACGCATCGATCAGCTTGAGTCAGCTGATAATCTTTTCTTCGAAGACTAGAAAACAGCTGCTGCAGACGTTTGATTTGAAAGATCGACATATAGCTCAGACATTGAGATCTATGCTTGAAGAGTGAAAGGGAAAATCAATGAAGCAGAGAACTCAACTATACAAGCATATACAGGCTATGTGTGTTGAGGCTGAAGAGAACGAAGCACAAGTTCGAAAAGAGCTGAATCAAGAGAAAGCTCGAGCTCAAGAGAAAGCTCGGGCTCAAGAGAAAGCGCAGGCTCAAAAGAAAACTCGAGCTAAAGAGATAGCTCAAGAAGAAACGGGGCATCCGAAGCTACTCAATGGCGATGACGATTTGGATGAAATGCATCGAATGTGCAAGCGGGAAATGACTCGGCAACAGGCCATAAAGCTTGTTTGGCCTGAATGGCCTAATCCGGCTTCATCTGCTCGAGATACTTGGGAATTCGTCCCGTTGCCAGCCCGGAAGCCTATCGCTTCCCCTCTTCAATCCCCGCCTAGATCTTCGTCTGCTTCGTCTATCTCGCCTGCTTCGCCTGCTCGAGATACTAGGGAATTCGCCCAGTTGCCAGCCAGGAAGCCTATTGTTTCTCCCGCTCGATCTCCGTCTAGGTTCCCGGCTTCGTCATCTGCAAGCTCGTCTCTTCGCTCGTCATCTGCTCGGGATTTGCAGCGAACCTTCACCCAAATCGCTCCTCTTTCCCCAGCCTCTTCGGTTCCCACTTCAGCCTCTGTCTCACCTGCTCGATCGCCTGCTCGAGATGCTAGGGATTTACGCCGAAAACCCAAGCAAAGGCCCTCTGTTTCTCCGCCTCGTTCCCCGCCGCGTACCTATCTCCCTCATGGCTCACCTCATGATTCACCCCGTAGCTCGCCTCGCTACTCACCTGCTCGGGATTCTCGCCGAACGCCCACTCTAAATGCCTCTGTTTCCCTAGCAAGCTCACCTCGCTACTCGCCTGCTCGGGATTATCGCCGAACGCCTACCCGAAATGCCTCTGTTTCCCTCCCTAGGTCACCTCGCACCCCGCATGGGTCATGGCGTACTTCTTCACCTCGTGGTTCACCTGCAAGAACCCCCCTTCATGACTCATCTATTAAGCCGTGTTTATCCGTGAAGGATTTATACGTCATGTTTCATAGACCCAGCGGGGAAGAACACGCGCCGCAGGGCCAAAGGCGACGCGCCTTCCCCGAGCCCACATACTCGGTTTCGCCCTCTACCTCTGCCTCATCACCGCGTCCCCTAAAGAGGTTTCTTCAAAGGTCAAAGGCGAAACTATCTTCCTGAGTCCGATAGATTCAGCCCAGGCCTGTAAATGCGAAGGTCAAGTGTTTGAACCCTAGCATTGCTCGGTTTTATTTTCATTTTTGTTATATATAAAGAATAAGAAATAGTAAGAAAGAAGAAAGAAAATGGTTTCGTAAGGAACAAAATAGTTCCGTAGGGAAAATAAGAAACTGTACAGTCAGATATTCAGTGACAGGCTCGTCATTCAATCGTACAGCCGAATATTCAGTGGCAGAGTAGCTCACCTACTACCTCGTAAGATCATGCGGCTACCTAAAACACCTTGTCGCCCTCATATATCTCGCCCTCTAGCTATCGACCTACTAGCTAGTCATGTTCAAAGCTTCGCCTTCGTCTCGCTAGTATCATTCAAGAATCAGATTGATGCTCAAGAAACGAGCATTAAATGAGTAAGAAAAGAATGTCATGAGACGAAGCCTCACCCCTCGATAGCTCATGAAACAATATTCATTCAGTTGCATCTTCAGAATTGATGAGAATATTGACTATCAATCATGCAATCATCTCTACATCTCGTCGCCCTCAATTTTTCGTCGATTTAGTGACTACTATCTTATCTGATCGAGACTTGCTCTAATCATTACACAGTGAACTTTAGCGCGTACTCTGCGTAATGATTAGGGTTAGATCTTGATGACTCTATTCATTTTTATCATGTTCAAAGCTTCGTTCTAGAAATCATCGTTCTTTAGCTATTAACCTACTAGCTAGTCATGTTCAAAGCTTCGCTCTCGCATCAGGAAATATCACTCTCTAACTATCGATCTACTGACTAGTCATATATCTCGCCTTCGTTCTTAAATACTTCGTCATTTAGCTATTGTTCTACTAGCTATTCAACATATTCACTTCTTGTAACTTCGCTCAAATTACATCTGTGACTTCAACCTTCGTCATTCGCTTTTCGCTTTCGCCTCGCTAGTATCATAGAAGAGTCACATTGATGCTCAAGAAACGAGCATTAAATGAATAAAGAAAGAATGTCGTGAGGCGAAGTCTCATCTCTCGATGACTCATGAAACAGCATTGATTCAATCACATCTTCAGAATTCATGAGAATATAGACTATCATTCATAGAGATTTCTCGAGCATGACTCAGTTGCATCTTCAGAGTTCATGAAGATATTGACTATCATTTATAGAGATTTCCCGAGCGAACTTTTCTTCTTCATCTTTTTACTCATCTTTTCATCTCATTTCTAGACGAAGACATTGACATAGAGACATATTTATCTATCTATTTATCTATTTATCTATCTACTCATTTATATCTAGTTTATTTTCTAGATCTATTTATTTAGTTGCATATGTTCATGCTCGCTCTGTTGATTTTGAAGCTCTTTATATCACATCACTATTTTATTTCTCAACAACATTATTCTGATGATCATCTGCAGATTATTAAAAGAAAAACATTATATTTCTTGCATCATTGATGATAAAGATATCACTGTCAAAAAGACAGCTGAAATGCTGATTTAATGAATATATTAAACTCATGATTTCTCAAGCTTCATAGTATCTGATCGAAGTTCGCAATTCATCTCTATACTATGAAAGTTTCTTTGCAAATGACTGAGCATTTCGCTTTAATTGTTTATCGTTTATCATTTTCAAATCAATGATCAAAGCGAATGAGTCAATCAAAACATCAAGCGATATCTTTGATTCTTCTGTTTGTATATGCAGAACGACTGATTTAAGTAACTACTCATGATCAAGTTTGTCAACAATAACATCTTGTTCTCAGTCATTTTCTTGACTTTCTTCTTCATAAACAAGAGCTTTCATTCTTATATGAGCTTCGACTCTGACATCATTAAGTATGAAAGCACTCGCGAACGCTTGCAGATCAATCAAGTCAAGAATATATTTGAACAAATGAACAAGACATTGATCTTCGCTCATGAAGCTTTGATCAAAACACGAGAACAAATGATGAATCAAGCTAACAAGCATAGAAAGAAGATCGATTATGAGATCAAATCAAAGATGTTTCTGAATGAATGAAACATTGTTACAGCGAGATTCTTCAAAAAATTGAATAACAAGATGCTCAATTCTTTTCAGATCATTGATCTTGTTGACTCATTCTATAAATTGAAACTACTTGAGACTATATATATACATGATGTATTTCATTCAGAGCTTCTTCGTCTCATCATTAATGATTTTCTGTTTGATCAGAAGAATAAATTCTCGAAGTCAATAGTGATAAACAATGAAGACGAATGAGAAATCAACAATATATTAAACTTTCAATGATATCAAAGATGACTTCAATATTAAGTTAAATGAAAGAGTTATGACAATGATCTCAACTGATATAACGCTGACGACGACAAGTTTATAAATGCTCAAGAGATGATTGATGACTTTTATATTAAATATTCAAGAAAAACGCACTAAGAAATAACATTCATGTAAACATGAATAGTCAAGAGAAGAGAATAATGTTACAATTCTAATCTTCATTTGTTCTTCATTTAGTCTTCATCTGATTTTATTCTAATCGAGTCTAGCGAGAATCTGATCTAAAAATGATGACATTGAGACTCTGCATCATATGTGTAAGACATCAACTCAATCGAGTCTAGCACAAAGCTGAGAAACATACATATAAGAATTGAGTTCTTTTCTGTAGATACTTTTCTTTCTTAGCATTTATTTATTAGTTAAATGACATTTTTATGACTCGCTTTAAATTGATCTCTAACATGTTCAAGATAAATAAAGTTCATATGTTCACAACTATGAACAGAATGCTTAGCAATCACTTGTTTGCAAAGAAATGAATGTGAATATGATTAATATCAACAGTAATCTCATTGATCTGACACTGATGAAGAACTACTTGAGCAAGCTGCTTTTAGCAGACTCACGCATTTTAGTAGCAATCTTGACAGATAGACGAAAGCTAAATTAAATACTCATTTTCAACTCAATTAATTGATTTTGAAATTATCACAGTGTCATCTTCATTTAATGAATATGAGATTCACTCAAGTCTTGAAATTCTGCTTCTTCTGTGAGTGCATTTTCTTCAACTTTCGCTCAATATGCTTTCTTCTTGATCTTGTTTGTTGATCATAATTAAAGTGATTTATAAGCTATTTTTATCGAGACTAGAAATACTCAAATCGCATTGTATCTCGCTGCATTGCATAATATTTCTAGAAGTCATGTTCGAGAGAATGTTTAAGCAAAGATCATTCTCATCTATCATCTGTTCATGTGTCATACATTAATGAAAATGATGTATATGAAAACAAGTCTCGTTGACAGAATTGAAACATTCAGAACTGTTAAAATCAGCGTCAAAATGTTACTTGTAAACAGAAATAAGTCTATCATAGTCTAGTCTTCATGCAGCTGTCTTCAATTTGCTTCAAAGCTCTCTGCTGTTTCTCTCTTTCTTTCATCATCATCTTTATTTGCATTGTTTTCGATGAAGACGACGCTGTTCTTCTCATAAACGTCATTTTGATAGTAATATTGCTAGCAATGAGTCTGTTTATGTTGATGAACAAATCAGTTGAAAGATTTCATTGAAATAATACAAGACAATTGTTCAGCGCATGAAAAAACAGACTAGAAAATGATAGTAAAGCTCTTTTAATGTGAAGCAAACTTCTGTATTAAAATGATAAAAGAGAGAACATGAGTTGAAAATTCTTTTTCACTGACTCGTTCTAGAAATGTTTTACTAGAAGAATTCTTTCAGAAATAAGTATTAGACAGATAAATATTGACTTGCTTGAAAACTGAAACGATTGAGCTTTCAAAAGACTTTGTCTAGAATAATGTAAATTCAAGAAATTTTATTTTTAAAACAGTTTAGCTCAGAATTGAACATAGCTTCTAGAAGACTAAATCTAGAAGCGATAGCTCAGAAGACACAGAGCAAGATGAAGAAATTTTCAAAGTGTGCTTTGCAGATAAGTCTTGAAATGAGTCTTGAAAGTCTTTTAAAAAAGTCTTGAAATTCAGAATTGAAGCTTGAATGAAATCTGATTGTTCTCGAGATTTAGAAGAATATAATGAAAAAAAGCAAACTATTGAGCAGAATCTTATGCGAAGATGACTTTGATCATTCACAGAGAATGAAAAATTAATACTTTGTTGCATAAATCTGCGTTAACTCAAAATTTCTCGTCTCTCTTCAAGAAATGATCAAAGATGACTAATTAAAAGACTGAAAACAAAAGTCATAAATCTTCTATGAACGAAAAAAATAGACATCACACTTCGTGAAGATGCTCACGAAAACAACGAATCAATATGCAAAGAGTAAATGTCATCTCAATCAGCGCTGTAGATCTGAAAGAAAGTATAGATAATATTTTATTGATCGTGAAGACATGAGTAAAGCGTGTCAAATATGTCAATGCATACAGACGATGATGATGTTTCTGTAACATCAATGAATTCTTTCGTGATGAAAGTGTTTGATGAGAATGAGCATTTCAAGCTCATCAAAGAGACTGTCAACATTTCAGTGCTATGCTGATCAAACAATTTTGTCGTCTCATTCATGAAATTATATGTAAGTTGAGTTCAATTGTCAAACTTCACATTCAAGTTGTGATTCTTGATTCGTCGAGTTCTCTTTCTATGATCAGACTGAAATTTTATTTCACTGCTTGATTGACGTCTTTTAATCTCTTTGGTTGACTTAATGCAATGAACATTCTTGTTAGAAATTAGCATAGAGCGTGTCATGATTCTAACCTTGTCAGACTCAGTCTTCTAGCCTTGTCAGATTTATTCTCGCTTCATCATCTTAACTAGTTTCTATTGAGTCTAGCGTTGACTGAGAAACACACATATGTAGTCAGCTTTTTTTCTGTAGCTATCTTTCTTTCTTAGCATTTATCTTCTAGTTAAATGACACTCATATTGACTCGCTTTATGCTGGTTTCTAACATTAAATAAATGCTCATCAACTACTTTGCTATCGACGTGTAGACGATACGAAATAACCTACTTCGTTTATTCAGAAAATTCGCAAGAAATTCTTCGAATATTGCAATCAGCTATTACTAGAAAATTCACAAAAGCTTCTTTGAATTTGCATCAAATTAAAACATCAACCTCTCATTTATCTTTACCTCAACAACTTCTATTTACTATCATCATGACACGCGACGTCAAGTCAGTTGAGTCTCGAACAGCTCATCTGCTTAGAAACACTGTCAATAGAAGAGTCTCACTTCTACTCATCAATGTCTCAGTCGAGACTGAAGAAGCTACAACATCATGAAACATAAAGAACAAGAAACAATTGTGTCAATGAGTTGCAAATCAGCTCAATCAGATTATCAATATGCTGAACAAGCTTTGAAGTCAGCGAGATCTGACTCTACAGCTCAACGAGCACTGAATTCTTGTACAAGACGATCACAAAAAGAGAGCGAAACAACTAGAAGTCGCTTTTGAAAAGAATGATGAGCTAGAAGAAAAGATCAATCAGTTACAAAGCGAGTGATTGAACTTCAAAGTGAAACAATGTCAAGCTGATCAATTTATGTCTCGTCAAGAGACTCAGTTAGTCGAGCATTAAGTCAATCAGAAAGAGGTCTCATTGATCTCTGAAGTCAATCAACGCTTTCGAAGCTCACGAGAGTCATTCACTCTATTTGATAATGAGAATAATCATCACAAGTCAATCAAAATTTTGAATTCATCTATCTTCATTGACACAGATGAATCTACTTGAAAGAGCTAAACCATCAAGATATCTGATAAGCTCGATGTCAACGCAAATCATTACTCTATCGAAAAGCTTTATATCATCTATGTGACATTCAGACTAGATGATGATGCTGATGAGCAGATTTATGCAAAGCATTGTATTGATGCTTTCTCACTCTATTTATCACTGACGAAACTGCTGAAACATTTGAACGAAATATATGAAGATCAGAATAGAAATCGAAAGTGTCGTCGCGAATACAATGCATTGAAGCAGAGCAATAAGTCGTTCAGCTTCTTTTACTTTGAATTCACAAAGATATTCAGCTTTCTTGATTATGATGATTGAACTCTGATGAATGATCTACAGAATAAAATCAACAATCATCTGCAGAATGCTTTGTCAGTTTGTCTCATAAAGTTTAGCTCGCTTAATCGACTCAAGACTTTTCTTCAGAGAGTGAATAATAAACAATGAGTTAATTATCAGCTACGTGACGAGCAATGAACAGTCAAATCGATAGCAGCTTCGAAAAAACGTTTTGTTTCTTCGTCAACATCAGCATCAGTCTTAACTACTAGCTATGTTCAACTCGCTACTTTTTTCACTCTCGAATCTGAATGATCAAGAATGTCAATCATCTGCTTCAACTGCAAAGTATCGAATCATCTTTCAAAGAACTACTCTCAGCTGAAGACTAGTACTTTGACATCTTGTGCATTCATTTCTCGTCTCAATGAGATCATCATGTTGAAAGAAGAGAAGGAATTATTTACAGAGAAATCGAAGAATGAGACAAAAAACTAGTGACTTTCATCAAAGACGTGATGAAAGATGTGTTAATTTCTTCAACAACAAGTTCATCAGATGATCTCTTTGTTTTGAAATCTTTGACTACTGAATGTGTACTATTTAGCGATGAAATTAGTTACTCATTAAAGTTATTGATTGACATTGAAGCAGCTGACTATTCGTTCATTGATGAATTAATCGCGCAGAATGTTTGTGATCATTTGCAAATTGAATTATTATCTTTAATCAAGCTCAAGTCAATAAGAGAATTCGATGATCATTATGCAAAAAAGCTCATTACTCATGCGATTTATTTGAATCTGACTGTTCAAGATCATATGAAACGTTTCGTCTTTATGCTGATTACTCGATTGAGTCAGCATCAGATGATTCTTGAAAAAACATGAATGAACAAGATCGAGATGACTATTGATATGAGAGATAATCGTCTTCAATTTTCTAGTTTTGAAGCTCATATCAAAGCTTTTATCAAAGCTCATTCAACTGTTCTTTCGAGCAAGAAAATCGCGATAGAACAGAAAAGTTTAATCTCTATTCAAATATTAAAGAGATCTATCTCTTCTGTTATCACTCAACTCAGCGAGAAGTCATCTTCATTCAGTAAAATCGTGAAATCATCTAATTCAATCAACTTCGCTTCATCTTTTGATTCAATGAACATAGCAATGATAGAGGCTGCAGCATATAGATCACGAGTCAAACGGTTGAATGTGACTACTTTCGCGATCATCATCACGAAAATTGATTGACTTCTAAAAACAGCTAGAAATAAACTCGAAGATGTAAATCTACAAGAGCTTTCACATGAAGAGATCTTGAAAGAAGTCAAAGCTAAGCTTTCTTTGAAATATCATGACTATTTAGACGTGTTTGATCGAGCGATGACTGATCAACTACTCTCTCATCATCTTTATGATCATAAAATTGAGTTGATCGACGAGAAAACATTTTCTCGAAGTTATCTCTATCATATGTCTGATTACAAGTTTCAAAAGATGAAGAATTATCTGATTGAACATTTGAATAAGAGCTTTATATCTTCTAGCTTGATCTTATACGCTTCGCTCATACTATTCATCGAAAAGAAAGACGATAGTCTGCGTTTCTGCGTTGATTATAGAAAGCTTAATGCTTTGATCAAACGAGATCGCTACTCTCTATTCTTAATAGACGAAACTCTCGCTCGTATTCAAGATAGCAAGTATCTGACTCGATTGAATATAATAGTCGTCTTCAACAAACTACGCATGCATTCAAAGAGCGAAGATTTGACTATCTTTATTACCTCTTTTGATTTCTACAAATATCACGTGATGTCTTTCAAATTAATCAACGACTCGACTTTCTATCAACACTATATAAACAACGTGCTGTTTGATTATCTACATCAGTTTTGTCAGATTTATTCAGATGACATTATCATTTACAGCAAAACACTGAAGAAACATAAGAAACACGTACGACTAGTTCTACATAGACTACAAGAGATCGATCTACAGATGAATATAAATAAATGCAAGTTTCACGTTCAAGAAATCAGCTTTTTAAAACTATTGCTATTCATTGAGAGACTGAAGATGAATCTTTGAAAGATACAAGCAGTTGTTAAATGATTTACTTCTACAAATCTCACTCAGATGCAGTTCTTTATCGACTTCTGCAATTTCTACCGTCGCTTTATAAAGAACTTCTCGAAGATTGTTCGATCAATGATTCAACTCACTCAAAAAGAGATGATATTTGAATGAGATCACGCTTGTTAAACGATCTTTGATCATATGAAGAAACGAATGACTGAAGCATCTATTCTTCGTCATTTTGATCAGAATAGAAAGACTATTCTTGAAACAGACTCATTCAACTACGTCAACAATGATATACTTTCTCAGTATGATGACGAAGAAACATTGCATTCAATAATCTACTACAGCAAGAATCTGAGTCTCGCTGAGTGCAATTACGAGATTTATGACAAGAAGCTACTAGCGATCATTCAAGCATTCAAGCATTGACGATCTGAGCTGAAATTAACTGAGCTATCAATCAAGATGTTTATTGATCATCAAGCTCTGACGTCATTAATGAAGAATAAAGAGCTGAGTAAACGTCAGATGCGCTGAGTTCAAAAGCTCATTGACTTCAACTTCAAAATCATGTATCGCTCAGACAAACAAAACATCAAAGTCAATGCATTGACTCGTCAAGTTGATTCAGTTTCTAGAAGTCTTGAGAATAAACAATGTTGCTATCAGCGAACTACGATTCTGACGTTGAATCGAATGAAAATCGCTGATCTGAAGAAGAAAGAGAATGATGAATCAATTTATCAATTGATTCTAGAAGCTAATAGAATCAATGAGAATTGTGTTCTACTTCGTGAAGCTGTATCAAAAAATGAAGCTCAATACGAAGATACTAAATTAAGAAATTGTTGAGTTCAGAACGAAATACTATATCGAGATGATCTTCTATGAGTTTTCTTCGATGAGCATCTTCAAATGAAGCTAATTCGAGAAGTTCACGATCAATCTTCTATTGATCATTCCGAAATTCTTAGAACGATGAAAGCAATAAGAGAATACTACTATTGACTCTCAATGCAAAAGACAATAGATAAATATATTTGAAACTGCTACATTTGTCAGCGATCAAAAGCTTCTTGAGATAAATTCAATGAATTACTACATTCTTTATTCATACTCGAACAGCAATGAAAGAACATAGTTATGAATTTCATCATTAATCTATCTTCTTCTGAAGGCAAAAACATCATACTAACAGTGATATGTAAACTGTCAAAGAAACGGCACTATATCTCTTGTTCTACTGATGACGAAGAAATCACAGCAGAAAAAACAGCTGAGCTAATGCTTCAGTGAATATATTGAATACATGATTTACTCGATTTCATTGTTTCGAATCAAAGCTCTCAATTTACCTTCATTTTATGAAAGTTTCTTTGCAAAAGACTGAGCATTAATCTTCAACTATTCACTGTCTATCATTCTTAAACCGACGATCAAAGTGAACGAGTCAATCAGAACGTTAAAAAATATCTTCGATTCTTCTGTTCATACATGCAGAATGACTGAGCTAAGCTACTACTCATGATTGAGTTTGTCAACAATAATGCTCTGTTCTCAGTCATCTTCTCGATCTCTTTCTTTCTAAACAAAGACTTTCATTCTCGTATGAGCTTCGAATTTGATACAATCGAATATGAAAGCTTTCGTAAACGCTTGCAAGCGACTGAAGTTGAGAATATATCTGAACATATGAACAAGATCTTGACGTTTGCTTGCGAATCTCTAGTCAAAACAAGAAAACAAATGATTCAACAAGCTAATAAGCATAGAAAAGAAGTTGATTATAAGATCAAATCAAAGATGTTTCTGAACGAACAAAACATTGTTACAGCGAGATCTTTCAAGAAGCTAGATGATAAAATGCTCGGTTTCTTCATCAATCTAGATTTCGTTGACTCGTCATATAAGCTGAAATTATCAGAGACTATGCATGTTCATGACGTATTTCACTCTGATTTGCTTCGTCTTGTCATCGACGATTTCTTACCTGGTTAAAAGAACGAGTCTCTCGAGTCAATAGTGATAAACGACGAAGACGAATGAGAAATTGATGATATATTGAATTTTCGTTGATATTGAAGACGACTTCAGTATAAAGTCAAATGAAATGACTATAACAATGATCTCAATTGATACAACGCTGATGACGACGAATTTATGAACGCTCAGAAAATAGTTGACGATTTTCATATTTGATATTCGAACAAATTGCGCTAAAAGCGCTTTCGACTATTCAGTCAATCAGAATTTAATGAGTCTGAGTCTGTGAAATCATGATTGAGCAATCAATCGAATCGAGCAGAAAATACATTCATGTGAACATGAATCATCAAAGAAGAAGAGATAATGTCACGATTCTAGTCTTGTCAGACTCAGTCTTCTAGCCTTGTCAGATTTATTCTCGCTTCGTCATCTTGACTAGTTTCTATTGAGTCTAGCGTCGACTGAGAAATACATATATGTAGTCAGCTTCTTTTCTGTAGCTATCTTTCTTTCTTAGCATTTATCTTCTAGTTAAATGACACTCATATTGACTCGCTCTATGCTGATCTCTAACAGAGCAAGTCATATGAGTGTAATGTAATGAGTATATAAATGCTAAGAAAGAAAAGTATCTAGAAGAAAAGAATCAACTATCTATATGACTCAGAAGAACATAAGCTAACTCTGAATAAAGTTAACTTCGAAACAAGTCTATGCTTTAGCAACAAGCAATTGACGATAGCTCTCAGAATAGTCATCAACATAGTTATCAATGAAGATGCGTAACTAGAATCATAACATTATTTCTTCTCTTCAATGATTCATGTTTATATGAATGTATTTTCTTAGTCTTGTGTAGAATCGAAATGTTTATTGTAGCAGACTCACTATGCAAGATAGAAGTGTCATTGAAGCAGACTCACTAGTTGCACATGAATGAGTCAACAGATCAATTCACTGATAGATAAAGTGATGTGAGTAGATAAATCATTGCATTGACGAAAAATGTCATTGTAGCAGACTCACTAGTTGCATGTGAATGTATGATCAGATTTATTGATGAATAGAATAATGAGAAAATAAATCATTGCATTGAGAATAAATGTCATTGAAGCAGACTCACTAGTTGCATGTAAACTGATAGGCGAATCGATTCACTGATAGGTAAAGTGATGAGAAAATCATCGCATTGACGATGTCTTTGAAGCAGACTCACTAGTTGCATGTGAACTGATAGATGAATCAATTCATTGATAGATAGAATGATGAGAAGATCATTGCATTGATGATACTGTGTTATTGAAGCAGACTCACTTCTGATTCAGATTTACTACATAGTAGAGCTTATTTCATTCATTGATTAACTCAATCAAGAGATCAATCATTGTCTGTCTTTGTAACAGACTCACTATCAAATGTATCATTAAAGCAGACTCATTAATTGCACATGAACTGATAGATGAATCGATTCACTGATAAATAAAGCGATGAGAAGATCATTGCATTGATGATGTTATTGAAGCAAACTCACTGAGAATTTGCTTCTTGAGATAGAGACTTCACGCAGTTTTATGACTGATCTTGTTTAATTATTTAACAAATTCAAAGAATCTCTTGCGAATCTGAATGAATGATTAATTCGCTGATCTTTGATTTAGTTGAATGATTTCAATCGTTTGTTTATACTCGCTTATCAGCATACAAGTGAAGAAAGATGAGTGCTGCTGCATGAACACAAATCACTAAATCAAAGTCAATAGAGAGTTGAAGAACTATTAGCAGAAGCACTTGAAGAAATCGATGCAGATTATTTCACTTCGTCTGTAACGAAGAAGCATTTATATAATGTTAGAAATCAGCATAAAGCGAGTCATATGAATGTAATGTAACGAGTATATAAATGTTAAGAAAGAAAAGTATCTAGAAGAGAAGAATTAACTATCTATATGATTCAGAAGAACATAAGCTAACTTTGAATAAAGTTGACTTCAAAACAAGTCTATATTCTAGCAACAAGTGATCAACGATAGCTCTCAGAATAGTCATTAACATAGCTATCAATGAAGATGTGTAGCTAGAATTATAATAAATAAAATGATGCAAATAAATGTAGAATTGAAGAATTTCTTGCAATTTAAAATGATGATATAAATTTGAAGAATTTCTTGCAAATTTTTCTTACTGAATAGATTGTTTCATATCATTTATTCATTGATAGCAGAGTAAATGATGAGCATTTATCTAATGTTAGAGATTTGTCTAGAGTGAGTCAGATAAAGATGTCATTTAACTAGAAGATAAATGCTAAGAAAGAAAGATAGTTACAGAAAAGAAGCTGACTACATATGTGTGTTTCTCAGTCGACGCTAGACTCAATAAAGACTAGTCAAGATGACGAAGCGAGAATAAATCTGACAAGACTAGAAGACTGAGTTTGACAAGGCTAGAATCATGACAGAAGATTGAAAACACTTTTTATTCAATGTAATTCTTTCATCTATAATGAAACTTTTGTTTACTCTGAATATTGCTCTTTCTGTCTGAAAGATTCAACATTGACAGCTTTCACATAAATGCAGTAATTTCTTGTTCAAGAAAAATGAAAAGCACATATTAATTAACACATTTAGAAGCTGAATGACTGCAAAGCAATTAAGTGCTTACATTCAAGACTGAAATGCATTAACTTCTTTCAATTCATTCTGAAGATGAAATTTCATCTTCAGAATTGTTACAATTCTAGCTACGCATCTTCATTGATAGCTATGTGAATGACTATTCTGAGAGCTATCGTTGATCGCTTCTCGCTAGAGCATAGACTTGTTTTAAAGTCAACTTTATTCAAAGTTAACTTATGTTCTTCTGAGTCATATAAATAGTCAACTCTTCTCTTCTAGATACTTTTCTTTCTTATCATTTATATACTTGTTATCTTACATTTATATGACTCGCTTTATGCTGATCTTTAACATTATATAAATGCTTCTTCGTTACAGACAAAGTGAAATAATCTGCATTGATTTCTTCAAGTGCTTCTGCTAGTAGTTTTTCAACTCTTTATTGACTTTGATCTAGTGACTTGCATTCATGCAGCAGCACTCATCTTTCTTCACTCATGCGCTAATCAGCAAGTATAAACAAACGATTGAAATCATTCAACTAGATCAAAGATCAGGAAATTAATCGTTTATTCAGATTTGCAAGAAATTCTTCAAATTTATTGAACAATCAAATGAAATCAGTCATAAAACTGCATGAAGTCTTTATCTTGAGAAGCAAACTCTCAGTGAGTCTGCTTCAATGACATCGTCAATGTAATGATCTTCTCATCACTTTATTTATCAGTGAATCAATTCATCTATCAGTTCACATGCAACTAGTGAGTCTGCTTCAATGACATGTTTGATAGTGAGTCTGCTACAAAGACAGACAATGATTGATCTCTTGATTAAGTTGATCAATGAATGAAACAAGTTTTACTATGTAGTAAATCTGAATCAGAAGTGAGTCTGCTTCAATGACATGACATCATCAATGTAATGATCTTCTCATCACTTTATCTATCAATGAATCGATTCATTTATCAGTTCATATGCAACTAGTGAGTCTGTTTCAATGACATTTATTCTCAATGCAATGATTTATCTTTTCATCGTTCTATTCATCAGTGAATCTGATCATACATTCACATGCAACTAGTGAGTCTGCTTCAATGATACTTCTACCTTGCATAGTGAGTCTGCTACAATAGACATTTCAATTCTACACAAGACTAAGAAAATACATTCATGTAAACATGAATCATTGAAGAAGAGAAATAATGTTACGATTCTAGCTACGCATTTTCGTTGATAGCTATGTGAATGACTATTCTGAGAACTATCGTTGATTGCTTATCGCTAGAGCATAGACTTGTTTTGAAGTTAACTCTATTCAGAGTTAGCTTATGTTCTTCTGAGTCATATAAATAGTTGACTCTTTTCTTCTAAATACTTTTCTTTCTTATCATTTATATACTTGTTATCTTACATTCATATGACTCGCTCTATGCTGATCTTTAACACTATTCGCAAGAAATTCTTTGAATAAAGCACTCAATTATTACCTGAAATTCACAAGAGATTCTTTGAATTTTCACTCATCAAAAAACATCAATCTCTCATTTACTCTTATCTCAACAACTTCTATCTTCTTTCATCATGATATGCAACGTCAAGTCAGTTGAGCTTTGAACAACTCGTCTGCTTAAAAGCACTGTCAATAAAAGAGTTTCACTTCTATTCATTCATGCTTCAGTTGAAGCTGAGAAAGCTGACATTTCATGAAACATAAACATCAAAGAACAACTGTATCATTGAGTCAGCAATCAACTTAACGAAATCATCAATATGTTGAATGAGCTTTGAAGTCAGTGAGACTTGACTTTACAACTCAATGAACACTGACTTTTTGTACAAGATGATCACAAGAAGAAAGCGAAACAACTAGAAGTCACTTTTGATAAAAATAATGAATTAGAGAAAAAGATTAATCAGTTACAAGATGAGTGATTAAACTTCAGAGTGAAACAACGTCAAGCTGATCAATCTATGCTTCGTCAAGATACTCAGTCAGCTGATCAATGAGTCAATCAGAAAGAAGTTCACTCTCAACGAAAATCTTCTACTTTATTTGATAATGAAAATGAGAATGATCATCACAAGTTCATCAAGCTTTCAAATTCACTCATCTTTATCGAAACGAATGATTCTATCTAAGAGACATGAAACATCAAAATAGCTGACAAGCTTGATGTCAACGCGAATCATTATTCTACTGAAAAGATTCATATTGTTTATGTAATTTTCAGACTAGAAGACGATGCTGATCAGCAAATTTATGCAAAGCATCATATTGATGCTTTCTCACTTTATCAATCACTATCAGAGCTACTGAAACATCTGAAAGAAATTTACGAAGATCAGAATCTGATTTGAAAGTGTCATTGTAAATACATCACTCTGAAGCAGCTCAACAAGCTCTTCAGCTCTTTCTGTTCAGAATTCACTAGAAGATTCAGCTTTCTGAACTACGACAATATTATTCTGATGAACAACATTCAGAATAAAATCAATAATTGTCTTCAGAATGCGTTATCAGTTTGCCTCATAGAGTTTAGCTCACTTGATAAGCTCAAGATCTTTCTTTAAGATGTGAATAACAAACAACGAGTCAATTATCAACTACGTGATGAGCAATGAACAGTCAAATTAATAGCAGTTTTGAAAAAACGTTTTGTTTCTTTGTCAACATCAGTCTCTGTTACAAGCATATCAAGATCAATAAGACTAAACAAGGCTGAAGCTTTAATCAATTCGCAATGCACGCTAGCGAGTACTCTGCGTAATGATTAGAACTAGTTGAGATTTGACTCAGATATGACTCAACATCTTTTTTCTTTCTCAACACTCTTTTCTTTCATCAACATCTTGTTCATCTACATCATCTTCTTTTCATGTCACAAACACATTTCTTTCAAGTCTAGCGCAGTCTCTGAACATTACATAAATAGAAGCTTTTGTATCAATCTTCTTCTATATTTTTAATATTCAGTTATAGTTATTTCTAAATAGACTGATCGCGTTGAGTCAAGTACTTGAGTTCAAGTTGAGTACTCGACTCGTCAAGACTTCATTCAAGTCAGAATTCTTGACTCAAGTATTTAAGTTGAGTCAGAAGATTCAATTCAAGTATTTAAGTCGAGTCAGAAGATTGAGATCGAGTATTGACTTGAAATTCTCGACTCGACTCGTCAAGATATGAAGTGAAGTACTACTAATATTTATCTGAATGTTTGATAATGCAACAGAATAATGTAATTAATGAAAGAAAATTCATGCTTGTTCATTTACTACTGCTAATCTGAGATCACTATTATCTCATTATTCTTCTTCTTCTTCTCGTACTTCTTCTCGTACTCGTTCTCGTTCTCAATCATATCTGCATCATCATTTCTCTTGCTAAATTTCATCTTCTTGTCATCGTCGTCAATCTCAATGATATCATCAGATTCATTATTTGATGAATCTAGTGAATTAACTATCTTTCGATCAATCGCATTTTTTTCATTCGAAAATGCGTTTATGAATTTGTTGAATTCTTGTATAACATCTGAATCGTTCATCATCTTCAATTCATTCAATTCTTCGTGATGTAAAATGCGTTGCTGAATTAGTTTAACAGTAGATATCATGTATCTTGACATGTTTTTTTCAAGTTCATCTTGTTATGCAATAGTTTAATGCATATATTAGTCTTGTCTTTCACATCAAACACAGTATATACATTAACAGTAGAAGTAGTATTGAACGTCATCTTCATGACTATCGCTTCAAGCTTCGCTCGCTTCGCAATTGTTAGAACTCTTTCGCATGAGATTATATAACAGCAATGATTAAATAATCATTGAGTAATCAAGATCTTGAAGTGATTGCTCTGATCGCTTGAATCAGAAGTGATCACAGTGAGCATGATGAGCATGATGCTCATCTTGCTCATCTTGCTCGAAAATGATCAGAGTGATCATTCAGAGCAGAAATGACTTGACATGATTCTTTTATGTTTATATAACGATGATTGTTTTCTTAGATAGAAGCTTCGTGCTCAACTCATGTAAGTAGTTAATACATATTATTGTCTCAGCTATCTTCAGATCTCAAGTCTAGTAATAGTGATTACTGTTTGATCTCTGTATATATCTTGTGTTGTTAAAGAAACAATCATTACACTTTGAGCATCACTTTTTTACAAGATATCAAAGATGTTCATTTCTTTCAATCATGTTTAATCAGTCAGAATGAGTCATGTTCAGTCAAGAAGCAAGCATCTTCAGCGCAGATAAAATCAAGATTTCAACATCAAACTTGTATCATGATGATCAAGATAAACTCAAAGCATATCTAGTACAGATAAAGCTATACATTAAACGACACTCATTTCAGTTCAAGTTCATCAAGAACAAAGTACTCTTTGCATTTATTTATTTAAAAGATAATGCATTTACATGATTTCATCACTATCTAATGAATTATCTGCAGAAGAAATCAGAGAAACGAGAAGAAGAAATCAACATGATATTTCGTGATTCTCAGACATTTGAGAAATGTCTAAGAAGAGTATTTAAAGACATTGACAAGAAATGTACAGCGAAACGACAGTTGTACAATCTGCGGCAGAAAATCTTCGCAGCGACTTATTCAATCAGCTTTCAGCATATTGCAATGAATATGAAATGAGACGATGCAGCTCTCATCAGTCAGTTCTATCAGAAACTGCAAGAGAAAGTCAAGAATGAAATTGCTAAAATCAATAAACTCGTCAACTTGCAGAAAATGATATTCAGAGCAGTGATCATTGATAACAGACAGTATGAGAGACGTCTGAAAAAAGATAAAAAATCGACTATGTCAGTAGTATTGAGTTGAAAGTTCAAGAAGAGACGACGATAGTCATATTATGATTCTCAATCTATGAAGTTAGATGCAATTCAAAGAATATTGATGAACGCTCATGATAAGACAGTTCAACAGAGCAAGACATGTTACATATGCAAAAAGCTGAGTCATTACTTCAAGAATTGTACTCAGAACAAGTACAAGAACAAGTCAAAGTCTTATGATAAGCAAGACAAATCTTTCGCAGCAACGAAAGAAGATTAGAAAGATAAACATCAAGTGTTATTGTAAACAACATGTTACAAAAACAACTGTTGCATTCATCTGAGTGATAAGAAAGATTCTGAATTATATTTGAAACTTTTATGAAAGAATCGTTTCTACGCAGCAACTCATCGTCAATCAGAAGTACATGATGAGAATAATGATGAAAGTTCATTCATTATAGTCGCGAAATCAGAGATTCTCGACAGTGTGTTACGAGCGTATCAAGGCTGAACAAGGCTGAAGCTCTAATCAATTCGCAGTGAACGCTAGCGAGTTCTCTGCGTAATGATTAGAGCTAATCAGCGAGCTAGTCAGATATGACTCAGATATGACTCAACACTCTTTTTCTTCCTCAACATTCTTTTCTTTCACCAACATCTTGTTTATCTACATCACATTCTTCTCGTGTCACAAACACATCTCTTTCGAGTCTAGCGCAGTCTCTGAACATTACATAAATAGAAGCTCTTGTATCAATCTTCTTCTATATTCTTAATATTCAGTTATAGCTATCTCTAAAGATCAAGCACTATTCAACCCTGACTTTCGCTGATTGACTCATCTAGGCACGATTCTGACATTATATTAAGAATTCGTTAACCACACGATACTGATCTCATTACTCATTCAACATACTCATACAGACAGAACGAGTCTAAAGAAATTCGTTTACCTGATGATCGATGCAATTGAAAGACTGAACAACACTAGAGAGTTTGATAGAATCAACGACAAGGCTGTTTGAATCGCTAGACAACTTACCGCTCACTAAGTACGCACAGTTCAAACCGATCAAGAGAATCAACTCATTCTTGTGAAACAGACGAGTGAAAATAAGCTGTTCAACTCGATTAAGAGAATCGACGATAAAGAATCTTCGTGAATTGCTCAAGAATCAACCAATCAACAAACAAATCTCATCTTCTTTGTTGAAGATTAAACATCATTCTATACGTCTTTCTTCTTCAACCGTCGAGCATCGTCATTCGTTCGGCCCCTTTTTCAAACAAACCTCATCATGCCTAGTCGTTCGCCTACTGAAGAGCGTTTCGAAGAATTCCGAAATCGTTTCTCTCAAATCTCTGATGCTGATTCATCGAAACTCTCTAGTGCTGAACCATTCATCAGTGAAGACGACGAGTCATTCGCTGAAACAGTAATACCTTCTGTTTCTATCGAAAACTGAAAGGCTCGATGCATGACTCTCGACAGAGAAATGAATCGACTCAACAAGCTGAGTAATCAACGAGACGACGAAATCAAAGAGTTGAAGACTAGACTTCAAACTAAAGAAATCACTTCTTCTGATTTCACCTACTCTGAGCGTTCTAGATCTCAGAAAATACCTGATTCTTTCTGATTTACTGACGGAAAGAATTCTACTTGGGAAAACTGATACGACAAAATTCAGAATAAACTAGAGATCAACGTCGACCTCTTTTCAAATGAACGAGTCAAACTGAGCTATGTACATTTCAGATTATTCGATGACGCAGCTGATGTCGCTCAATCTAGATGCAAACGTGACTGTGTCAATCTCTATAAGATCGTCGATGATCTTTTGAAAGAACTAGCTGAGTTGTTCAATGATTCAGATAAGAAAGTCAACTTTCGTAGAAAATACTACAACTTGGTTCAAGAATCAAAGAAGTTCAGCGAGTTCTACACTCAGTTTCAACGATTATCTTTCTATCTGAAGTATCACGAAAAGCAACTGATCGTCGATCTGAAAGATAAAATAAATCTTCGTCTTCGATTCGTTTGAATAGATCAATTAGTTCAACTTGATTCCCTCAAAGAGATTCGTTCCTACCTGATTCGTTTGAATAATGATCAGCGAGTCATTTGAAAAATCAAGAACAAAGTGTTGAGTCCGTGCCTAGAATCTAACCACACTGCAGCGAGATAGTGCGTAGCTGAATAGAATGTTTGATCAATAGAGGTAGCTCTAACTAGGAAACTAAGAATACAGAAGGAAGAAGACAGTTTCGAGCTGTATCTATAGTAGATCGAACAAAGAAACGAAGTAGCCGATTTGCTAGAACTCAAATAGATGAAATGTTTCAGCATATTTTGATTCGAAACATCGCTGTTTCTTGTTCACATACCAAAATTCCTAGAGTCTATTGGCTAGGCTCTATTCAATGTCGACACGCTTCGTAACACAAAGTCAATCTCATCAAACGTGTCGACGACCTGTCAAAGATCATCTTTCATAGAGCTGTTGTTACTCAGTCAGTTGATCATTCAAAACCTGATCATCTAAAGCCGCGCGACGCGATTTTAACTAGCGTCAAGAAAGCAGACGTTCTAGTCGAAACCTGTTTCATATGTCATAAATCAGGTCATAGCTCTAGAGAGTGCTTCGATCGACCTACTAGAATCAATGCAGTGAACGATGAATATGATCGCTTCGATTTCGATTCGAATTCCGATTCAAAAAACTAGTCACCTCTTCAAAAGTCATCGAAGAAATAGAGATTATATCTTTGTGCAAACTAGATGAAATTCTATCGAAAGAAAACTACTTTGAAAAGCCGTTTCTAATTGATGCTCATCTCATCTCGCAGAATCAATTCTTCAGCCTTCGTTCGCTAATAGACAGTGATTCAGCCGTTCATACGCTCATACACGCTAACCTAGTCAATAGAGTATGCGAGAAACTAGAAATTCAACCTATATCTCTGGCAAAAGAGAAGCTAATAAGAGATTATGATGAAAAGATATCTAAGAAGATCATCACTCATAAAATTCTACTCAACCTCATCATTGAAAGTCATAAGAAATTGACTGTATCAATGCTGATAGCTGATATCAATCATCATGAAGTCATATTGAGTAAGCTCTGAATGAACAAAAACGGAATATTATTGAATATGCGAAACGACGTCATTGTTTTTCCGAATCAATTAAATACTTCTATTTCGGTTTTTCCGGTTTCTCTCAATTCAAAGCACTTAAGTTGATCGCGATCAACTTCGCTCTCTTCTATCATTCAGACTAAGGTTTCTATTATGCTCAAACGATCTGTTTCAACTACGACTAAGAAAGAATCATTCTCGATTCGAAGCATAAATGCAGCTTCGTTTAAAACTCTACTGAATCAATCAAAGAAGAATCAGACTGAAGTCTTTGCCCTATTCATGACTGGTATTGATAGAGAAATCGCGTACAATACTCAGTGCGATTTGAACGCTCTAAACGTCTCTTCAATTGATGAAACGACTCAGAATTTGAAAGATATTAAAGCAAAGCTATCATTGAAATATCATGAGTTTCTAGATGTTTTTGATCGAGCTCAATCGAATAAACTGCCCCCTCATCGCTTCTACGACCATAAAATCGAGCTCATCAGTGATTCAACGCTCTCTCGCTGTCGAGTCTATCGAATGTTCTCTGTCAAACTTCTGAAGGTAAAGAAGTACTTAAACGAGAATCTGTCGAAGAGATTCATCACTTTTAGCCAGGCTCTCTATTTCTTCCCCGTTCTATTCGCTCTCAAAGCAAATGAAGATCTTTGATTCTGCGTGAACTATCGAAAGCTAAATGTCATTTTCAAAAGAAATAGATATTCTCTATCGCTAATAGACGAGATCATTGAAAAGATAGTGAGTTGCAAGCATCTGACGAGATTAAATATCATATCAGCGTTCAACAAACTTCGAATGCATCTCGATAGCGAGAATTACACCACTTTTATCACTGCTTTAGAAGCATATAAATATAAGATGCTATTCTTCGAACTGACTAATGAACCGGCCTCATTTCAGCAATATATGAATGATGTTCTATGAGACTTTCTGAACGACTTTTGCCAAGCCTATCTAGATGACATTCTCATCTATAGCAAAACGAAAAAGAAACATAAAGATCACGTCAAACTAGTATTGAGTCGACTACGCGAAGCTGAACTGCAGATGAATATTCGAAAGTGCGAATTCGATGAAGAAAAGACTATCTTTCTAGAAGTCATCGTATCAGAACTAGGCCTTCGTATGAATCTCAGCAAAGTGACAGTCATAGTCAGCTGAATCACTTTGACCAACCTAAAAGAAATTCAGAACTTCGTAAGATTTGTTAACTTCTATCGCCGTTTCATTAAGAACTTCTCGAAGCTAGTCAAACCGTTCACTCAGCTGACTAGAAAGAACACGTCTTTTGTTTGAAACAATGTCTGTGTTCAAGTCTTTGACAATCTAAAGAAACAAGTCAGCTCGACCTCAGTACTTCGTCACTTCGATCTTAAACGACAAGCTATTCTGAAGATCGATGCTTCGAACTATGTAAAAGGTGAAATACTATCTCAGTACAATGACGAGAAAGTTCTTCATTCGATGATCTTCTACAGCAAAAGCATGATTCTCGCTGAAA
>JAABUV010001032.1_pt1 | contig 41077 bp, 28 predicted proteins | sample 5559971 | NCBI WGS metagenome assembly JAABUV01 (sample SAMN10711881, study PRJNA513362) | rock metagenome | isolation source: Antarctica rocks | place: Antarctica: Victoria Land, Knobhead nord | collected 2015-12-19 | reverse complement strand
AATAGAATATATTAGGGATACTTATTAGGAAGGTCTCCTACCTAATTAGGTAGTAATATTTCTTAGTTAGGAATATTAAAACTACTATATTTCTTCGTATTCTACTTACGTATATACCTATCCTTTATAATATTTTCTACTTAAATAAAGTTATATAGCTTATATAGATGTACTTAATACTCTAATAATAATAAAATTTAGTCTATTTATTTAGAAGATATATTTAAATAAGTGGTTTTATCTATTAAAGTTAGTACGCCTATACCTAACTAAATATTAAATCCTAATACTACTCTACCTCTATTCTAGTTACCTAATAACGTATATAATATCGATTTATATAGAGTAAATTATACGTCTTATTCTAAGAAATATACTACTATTTATATTTATATTTTATACTCTACTATCTAGCTACTTAGAGCTAATAAGGGCGTTCTAACTCTAGTTTATTAAGAGGAAACTATAAATTATAGAAGAAAACCTCTCTTACCTACCCTATTTATTATAACGCTTCTAGGCCTTTAAATACTATATACTATCCTCTCCTTTATACTCTATTACTACTACCCTAGTATTAGATCTTAATATCTATATACTCCTCTCTCTTACTAGGGCTACGCCCCTTTCTCTACTCTTAAAAGGTCTATACTACCCTAATTACTCTCTTACCCTTCCTTATATAATTTAACTAATATTAATAAGTACCCTTAGCCCTCCTACTAGTCTACTACTACCCTAGCTACTCCTCTCTTATACTATCTAGTAATAAGGTATCTTTTTCTATTTAACTTATAATACTAGGTTACTACTACTACTAGCTTAGTAGAAGGCTTATAATACTCCTATTAGGAATTACCATATATCTTTTTTATAATATATAGGAGGGAGCTATTAAAGTTATTAAGGGGGGGTAGATATACTTTATTACTACCGTTATATTACTATTTCCTAGTACTAAGCTATATAATAATCTACTTATAGGAGAAAGTAGATTATATTAAAATCCCGCCGGCTATACTTATAATTATAAGGTTACTACTCCTACTCCTACGCGTAGTTATTGTCCTCCTAGCTAGGGGGGGTAGCCCTAGCCTATTATTCTAACTCTTCTACTTAGTATAATACCTTCTATCTCTTAACCTAGAGTCTCCTATACGTGGAGCTAATACTACTAGCGGGAACTAAGGTAGGTATTATTATATATATTAAGGGCGCGCTTACTACGCGTATAAAAACTCTATATAAGGAGCTCTACTATTATATAATATCTTAGTTTTATTCTAACTATATTTAAACTAAAGACCTCTTAGCTATATTAATAAGTAATAGGTTTATAACTAGTACTACGTATAAGTAGATCTTATTACTAGTTATAATACTATTAGAACTATCTAAATTAGTATATAGGTATATATAATATAGCTAATACTATTATATTAATAGGCTAAGTTCCTATATCTTAGTATTTATAACTATAATTATTCTATTTAAAAAAGATCTAATTCCTATTAAAACCCTTATATCCCTCCTCCCCCTCCTCTTCCTCCTCCTCCTTATCTAAATTAGAATATATTCTTAGTATAGTAGATATAACTAGCTAAGCCCTACCTTAAACCCTAGTATATAGTTAATAGATAGTAGATATATAAAAATAATTATAGATTAGATAAAAGTTTCTTTAAATCCTAGTAATACTAGTAGCCTACTAATCGCCTAATATTTAATATCTAAACCTTTAGTAGTAAATTCTATACTAATTATTATAAAACCTAAGTAGTTAGGTTATAATAAGAGTAGTAGTAGGATTAGTAAATAATAGAATATAAGAACTTTAAATATATTATTAAGATTAAGATATATAAGATATAGGATTTTAAGGATATTAATATTAAGGATAATTTATTAAAGAGCTAGCTTCTTAGCTACTTTTATACTATAATACGTTATTTTAATTTAGAGGTAAAACTAAGGAGACTACCTTATAAAGACTAGCTACGCCACCGTATAATATTCTATATAGACCTAGCTAAAAGATAGGTAGAAATATAGAGGTTACGTACTACTAAATTAACCCGCTTACTAATTAAAAATACTATCCTCTATAATAATAAACCTAGTATAAAGTAGGAGGTTTAGAAAATTCTACTAAAGCTATATTATAGAAGTAAGGCTAAAAAGTATAAAGAGAAGGAAGATACTATTCTCTTTAATATAATATTACTTAAGGAATAAGCTAAGGAAAAACGCTAATAATAAGCTATTATAAAAAAGAGAATAAGTAACGGATATATATAAGAGTAAATAACTATACTAGTAGTAATAGTATTATAGAGGCCGGCGGAATACCCGTCTAATATATAATAAACAGCTTAATTATACTAGAAATATTATAAAACTTGTTAATAAAGACCTTATACAGCTATTTTATAATTTTATTATATTATAGAAAACTTCTAGGGTTTTATAACAATATCTTACTTATAACCTAGGTTATTATTAACTATATATCCGAATATCTTTTATAATAGCTCTAGACCTTCTTTATTATTATACCTACCTCTAGAGCTAGTACTTAGAATATAGGGTTAAGTATTACTATTATTATTATATAGTATAGAAGTATTCTCTAAATACTACTAGATATTAGCTGTAACTCGATAAATATAACTACTTAGATTTACTTTAAGTAGCTTTTCTTAGTAATAAATATTATAATCCTAATATACTCTCCCTACTATTCTAGTTAATAAATAATATATATAATATATATTATTATATATATATAGATACATCTTACTTTAGTAATTCTAATACTATTAGAATTATTTAAATTAGTATATAAGTATATATAATATTATTAATATAGCTAATAGTATCGCTTTTATAAGCTAAATCCTATGTCTTAGTAAATACCTAATATACTCTATACTATTCTAGTTACCTACTAACGCATATAATATCAGTCTAAATAGTATAAAAGATACGTCTTATTCTAGTAATTCTAACACTATTAGAATAATTTAAATCGGTATATAGGTGTAAATAATATAGCTGATATTATTACTTTTACAGGCTAAATCCTATGTCTTAGCCCGTAAAATCCATTCCCCGAACGCTAGGTAGTAGGAATAAAATTCGGTACGTAAAAATCTTGAATTTTTACAGGTATTTTCTAGTACTACTATATTATTTAAAGCTTTTAAATCTAGGGCTTTAATAAAGTCTTATATTATAAGGTTAAAGATATAAGCTATATAAAAAATAGAGTTCTATAATTTATCCTATTAAATATTACGCTAAGTAAGAGATTTCTCTAGTTTATCTTTTAATATTCTATTATTACTAGTATTATTAATAATAACCCTAAAAAGTTTATCTTTAATTCTATAAATAATTAATATCTTTATTAGTTCTACTATAATTAAATACTTAGAATAATAGATATTAAGTACTATAAAAGTAATAAGATATTCCTAATATTAAAAATTAATATTAACTTAGTAGACTAATACTCTAAGATAAGTAACCTTTTAAGGATTAGACTAAGTATCTAATATAAGAGAAATATATTAGGAATACTCTAGATTTACTTTAACTTTTATATATATTCCTTTAAAATCTAAAAAGATTATACTCTATAATTTAGTATAATAAATTAGGGTTAAATCTAGATAGGTTATTAATAATTACTAAGACTCTAGTTAATTAATAGTATAGAAAGACTAATTTAAGGTAAGAAAGTATTTATATAATTATTTATTCTACTTCTCTTAAGAAAAGTTAGTAGAAAACCTAGTATTACTTTTCTTTTAATATTATTTCAAAGAATTAGTTTTATATTACTATTTTATATTATTATAAATAACTTACTTAAGTTAAAGAAAGTTTAGTTTATAATAATAAATTAAGCTACTTTTATAAATAAAGCCTCTACTAACTTTCTCTATAAATTATCTATATTCCTTAATTATATATCTACTAGCTAGAAAGATATAGGATTTTATTATAGTATAAGTTAATATATTTATTATATTAACTTTAGAGCTTTATATCTTAGTAAGTTTCAAAGTTTTTTATAAAGTTCTTTTAGTATTATATAGGATTTAGGCTAAATTTTTAGCCTATAAATAAATATTACCTAATTAGGCCTAGTTCGCGATTTACTACTAGGATATCCTATAAGATATCCTATCTTAGTCTGAAAATCACCTCGATCTTATACTAAAATCCTATATCTTTCTAATCTAGATATATATCTATTAAATATATTAATAAGTAAGTAGCTAGTATATTATAAATAGTAATAGCTAATAGATAGTTTTCTAATTAAGAAATATAGCTAGTATATATAGAAAATTAGTAGGAACTCTCTACTAAGTCTTTACCTTAGTATATAACTATTTTTATTACCTACTTAATAGTTAAACTAATCTATAATATTATTAATTATAATAGTATCTACTTAGTAATAATAATTTTCTATATAATTAATTATTTTTAGTAATAAATATTATTAGTTTTATAGATATCTTTAGTATATATTATTATAGTATATTACAGATATTCTATAAGCTAGTAGCTAAGCCATTTCAGGTTAGCGGTACTTATTACTTAGCGTGCGGAAGTACTCCGTAATACTAGGCATTACGATATCCCCTTCGTAATGATATCCCCTTATGGAAATTACATATCGTTATAGCCCGGTTTGACTGTAGTAAGAAGATATACATCCCGAACTCGGGATTTGCGATTGTCGTTCCGCAACGGGATTGGGAGCAGGGTCGCTTTAGAGGGAGCAGCGAGGGAGTAGGGGGGCTGAGCGAGGGAGCAGGGAGCAGGAGCAAGAGTAGGGGCGCAGCATGTGGGAGCCTGGATCGGCAGCCTGGTACCCGGCTATAGCTGGGCAGTACTGCAGTAGGGCGCTCCACGCCCACCCCCATTGACTATCTCTCTAACTACAACTTTTGACCGCATACCGTTCCAACATCGTTGAAGGATCTATATTCTATTCTTTGAAGAACTTTTGACCCATCATGGCAGAAGCATTTGCTTTCGCAAGTGGCGCCTTCTCTGTCGCTGGGTTCGCAGGTCAACTTGCACAGGGTGCAGCCTTCTACCACGAGGAATGCTCCAAGCAGGGTGCGGGCTCTAGGTGAGGAGCTTCGGATTCTTGAATCCATACTTGCAAATATCCAGAAGTCATCCACGGGCCAGAACGCAGACCTTGAGCATGCTCTAAAATTCTGTGAGAAGCGCCTCAATGAGCTTCTTGAATTTGTGAAGAAGGTTGACCCAGATCAATATGCGAAGAAGAGACGAAGGTTATGGAATCAGGTCAAAGTGGCTCTAAAGCGATCAGACTTGACCAAGTATCTTGGAGATCTCGATCGCTCCAAGTCAATGCTTCTGCAAGCCTGTGCTGATATAACAAGGTAAACGAGCCAAGGTGCAATACTCAGTATTTCTATTTTTCGAGTTATTTACTCGATTATCGTTTGATTTGCGGTAGAGTAGCCTGACCTCAAACAGGGATGAGCAAATAGGCCATTCGAACCAACTGCGGGCAGTCGACAAATCTCTTACAGATGTGTCAGCTGGACAAAGAGCCTGCAACGCAGTCGCCAGCGCCACCAAAACTACGATCGAAGAGATCAGAGACACTTCATCTAATCTGTCTTCAACTTCTGCAAGAGTTGTTGATATCACGACCGAGACCCAGACAAAGATGGACGAATTATCGCATAATACGGCGCAGATTGAAACCAGGACCGAGAGGATAGAGCTGGCCGTACAAACTTTGGTTCAGGAGAGATTAGGCTACCTACCAATGAACTTCGAAACCATCAAAGGCAGAGTAAATCGTACCATATCAAGAAATCTGAAACATCACTTCAGGCAATACTTTGGACTACCTAATACAGATCGAATGGAAGAAAATCCTGCTAATAATAAATTTGGATCAAGTCAGTACTCTTCAGATACCAGAACATTATCTGGATCCCGACTTTTGTGCGCAGACAAGTGGGTCAAGAATTCGTTGACTGAGAGTAAGTGGAATTTGATCCAAAACACCACTTTCGGCACCATATCCATTCGGACCACGACCGTCTCGTATATTCGGAAAGTAGTAGAAGATCCTCATTCAGAAACAAAACAACTATCTGCTACTACCGTAACCTTTTTGCCTGCTCCATGGCTAATTTCCCAGGGTGCCGTTCTCCGACGTCAAAGACTGGAATTCTTGACTGGGGCAGGTAGCCATAATATTCCACATTGGACTCTTAGTACGGTTAATATCATTCCTGGGGAGTCTGAAATCATACGGGCCTGCGAGAGACACGACTTAGGCGCTATCCGCAATTTATTCGACAAAGGTTACGCATCTCCTTATGATGTTTGCCACGGTCGAAACCTCCTAGGTCATGTCGCAGTTGGTGTTCAGGTAAGCATCATGTCTCTTTAACAAGATTTTCTTACAGACAGGAGTAGTTCACCCTTTTCGAGGGAAAACACGAGAACATTCAAAGACGAGTTGAAGAATTGGATGCGATCATCACTTTGCTGATCGACTTAGGCGTCGATTCAGGGTGCCTCGACTTACATGGTGGGTGAGAAGTATTCTAGCCTTTCCTCCCTATCATTATTGTCTAACTTCGTTCCTCAGCAACCCAATCACTATTTTCGCTCTCGACTGGGCCGATGTCTTTTCGAAGCTCCCTATGATCTATCCGCAAGGGGACCACTTTAAGTTCCTTTTTAGCAGATTGTTGAAGTCTGCAAAAAGTGACCCCTTCGAATCTGAAGGGCTTCTACTTGTTCCACTTGTCGAAGAGGGATATATGATATATAGCTTTCCTGGATGTGTTAACCCGTACAACCATATCTCAACACTTCAGTTTGAGTCGTTGATGGGCCAAAAAGAGTGGCAAATCATCTTGGATCATGTTCAACTGGGAGAACTGTGCAGTGCAAGATTTATGCACTGGTGTCAGCTAATCGAGGACGTTCATGCCCATGTTGAGTTCTGGGTATGTAGTCAAGTTGAGACTGTTGAAAGTTATCTATACGCCAAATTGGGTGCCATCGGAAGGTTCCTGGACTATGGTTTACTTGACCTAAAGCCTGGAGGTTCTCACTGCGTGATAAAGGCTCTACATACAGCTATTCACGAAGGGGGAGAGGTCATTACCCTCCTGTCGGAACACGAATACTACGGTAGTGGCCACCAGCCATTGATACGCCATCGGTTCAAGAAGTTGGTCATCATAGAGAGATGGCTGACCGAGGTCATCAAGCTCCTGCTGATACAGGGAGCCATCGACGCTGCAGACCCAGACATCGTGAACAATTTCTGCGATCATGCTCGAAAGCACAATGCTAGAACACTCCGCGTGTGGACGAAAGCAATGAGAGCATGCACTGAAGGCCACCCTCAACTCTCTAGGTTGAAGATGAACATCGTCGTTTCTGAAAACCACAGCAAGACTACCCAAAGCGATGAACTGGAGGAACAAGAGACTGATCGGCAGTGGGGGACTGAAGATACGGAAGGCGCGAGATCAGAATTGGACACGGAGGAGGTATGGGAGACGGAGGAAGAAAGGGAGACGGAGGAAGAACGGGAGACGGAGGAAGAATGGGAGACGGAGGAAGAATGGGAGGAGGGATATATGTTGGAGACGGCAGTGGATAGAGACCACACCGATGCAAGAAACCCCGTGATCAACCATGAACATTGTCCTCAATGTCATAAATATTTGGAGGATTATGACGAAAGATACAGGGCGCACGTGTATCCCCGGATCATTAGCTCAAATGTGGACACTCCTTCGCCAAGGCAGAGCGAAATTATTCCTTGAAGACTTACAAAAGAATTCATTCCCAGATAGTCTGATATATTTAATGACTTAAAAGTAATTTACCAGTCTATAAGATCAGATATCATTACTTTATTACATTTATTCGTTCAGAATATTACAGGAAGATAGTCCCATTTACAACACCTTATCAGAACACTGTCGTCGATAGTAAAGGTGTGTGTGCGGAAGCATCAAGGATATGCAATCTAGAGAATAACGATGTGGAAAACCAAGGGAAAAGATCACGCAAGACTTCAGTGTCTAGCCCTTAGCCTAAAGCCGGCTGATAGCGTTAACACGTGTAGATAATAGACGGTTAATCCTTACGGCGCTCTTCCTCAAACCTGTACCTAAGTTAGCGACTAGTTACATATTAGCCTAGGTTCGGGGATGCTATATATATATATAGTATATTATATATACCCCGAAGTTATTATTTATAATTACTGTTCCGGGACGGGAATAGGAGCAGGAGGGAGTAGGAGGGAGCAGGAGGAGCAGGAGGGAGTGGGAGGGAGTACTAGGGGGAGCATTAGGGGGCGCAGCAAGAGAGGAGGAGTAAGCTGCTTCTTCCCAAATTCTTTTTATGCAGGTTTCTATTTTGACCTGGAAATTAACAAGGTACAGACCGTCGAGGAGGCATATGTCGCTAGATCCGCAACAAGTAGGTATTGTTCGAAGTTTCGACACAGGCAGTGTGATCTGTGTTGACAGGTCCCCAGTGGTTGTGATATGTTGAGCCGGCAATTGGTATCAAGAAGATTACAGCATATTCTGCTCAGATATTACGCTCCAAAGCTCCCGTCGCTCTCTTTCCTAGGTTCACGGAACACACACTAACTTCTAGATTCAGCATACTGGCGAACGGCTTACTGCCAACCTAGAGACTAGGCTTGGTCGTCCAACGATTGCGTAATAGACCTTGCCCTCTCGTCTCAAACCTTCCTCCACGCCCTACCTCAATCTCCCTCATCAACCCCCCGTCTTGCTCCTCGACGACTTCCCTCACTCCCGTTACCCACCGCCGCGAGTACGGCCGCTTTGAAAAGATAGCGAAGGAATGAAAGGGCGTAGCAAGGGAGTACTGAGAAAGTATGGAGAAATAACAGAGGAGCGCCCAAGCATCATAATGTTTCTCCATATCTTCCAACGTACGCAGGCCAAGGTTTTCAAGCGACTGCAAGATGTCGCTTTTCCAACAAGGCCCCGATTTACAAGAAAGGAGAAGATCCAAAAAGAAAAGAACTTTACTAAGACCTAGGACGTTTTGAAGTCTAGGCTTTTATGCTTGAACTAGACAAAGTAATCAATTCTTCTGAAGTTGAGCACCATCCCTAATCCTGCCCCACCCGGCCGGTGTTGCCTCTCTTGGAGGCACTATACCAGAAAACCCCTGTCTACGCCCAGCAATCAACAATCGAGAGCCGCATAGATTTTCATTATACCACAATAAACAGGATTTTCTCGGGTTCAAGGCTCTCCAAGCCACCGAGTCAAGCAAAGGCAAAGGTTTCTGGACATATGCCGTACAGTGAGTCGCTGAGGCAGGGAGTCTATATCCAGCCATGGTCTCAACCCAAATTTCACCTTCTGCGATCGCTTCAATCGCCCATGGGTATGACAAGAATTCCTGGCCCTCTGGCGTACGGATCAAGAAGCTGTCGAGCCGCCCTCGCCCCATAATGTTCCTGAAGGGAAGAGCCCACGTCAGGTTATTGAGGATATCAAACTGGTTGAGGGATGCATAGGTGCCATCGTTGGAACCGGGCAGTGCGTAAATAGCTTTATATGCTTTGCAGCCGGGAAGCCGATGTTCTCGTGGGCAAGGCATAGCGCGTCCACGAGGGCAGTCCGAGCCTCTGGGAGATTGGTGGAGTACGAGGAATACGGACTCTCCCGAAAGGTGTTGCAGATGTGGGCTTGGCTCCCGAATATGGTACCTGGAATGCAATTGATGACTAGCGTTTCTAAAGTTGGCGCAGCGACCGGCCGGAATGAGTAGAAACCCTTGGTTGGTTCCAAAAGATTGAAGTTGTGGCCAAAAATTGCTGGGCACAGGGTACTGACTCGTAAGCGTAAGTTTTGAAGGCGTGAAAGTACTGCGCGAAGTGCATCACAAAGATCCTCAGAACCCGGTTCAAAATGATCTTTGCCTCGTGTATCAATTTCGATGTTGATGCAAGTTCCTGGAAGGGCCTTGGTGATTGCGGTTATAGTAGGCCTAGGAATCCAAAATCCTATGGCATTTGATCCTGGCGAGACAGTGAGTGAGAAGGTCAGCAAGTGATTCATCTCCGAGAGGTTGTTCAGGAGTTGTTCCAAGAGATGCCACAATTTCGCTGACTCTTGACTTCCATGGTGGCTCACGTATTCTATGTCTTCGGTTGAAAGTACACTAGGATACGGAGACGTGGAATCGGGAGCTGGATTTACAGGTTCAATTATGATGGTCAGAGACCGAACAAGAACGCTATTCGAGATGTCAGATTGCCTCACGAACTTCTCCAGATTCGAGTTTTGAAGGCAAATGTCGCTGTAGAGCACTGGTAATGTAGCGTCTCGCCAGGTTTTAGAGCAAAGCAGGCATTGCGCCAATGATGACGAGCCCAAGGCCAACTTGGCATGTACCAAGATCTCTGAGAGGATCTCCGCCGGTAATATCTCAATCCCTCGTATATTAGGGGGCGCCATCGCTGGTTAGGTAGCCCTGGATACAGTTGAGCACGCGGAGACTATATGGTAAGACGTAGGTTTTCTTTGATAGCTCCGAGAACAAGATTACGTACACCAAGAGTCAATGTCTCTCGTCTCTAGGTCTGAGACAGGAGCGAACTTGTATCAAGTCTCTCATGCGTGGAGACGCATGATGGCCTCATCAGCTAGCGTATTGGGGATCAAGAACAGATTGGAGGGGGTAAGTCGAGCCCAATAGAGATATAGCGGCAGAAAAACGGAACCGTATCTACCTTCATTGAGTAGAATCAAATTTCTTGACACAGCAGGGCATTTCGCGAGGCCGCTGTTGGTGCGCGAATAAGTGTATTAGCTAAGGCTAATCTGTAACTAAAGTACTTTAAGGGCGCTAGGGGGTATGTAAGACAAATAATACCAGTATAGTTTCCCTCTAGAAAAGACTCCGAGGACCTTATTAAATAATAAATCTTACTAGTATACTCCTAATAAATTTAGAATATTTATAGAAAAGTATTAGTTATAATATAATTTATTACTTAATAGTACTAATTCTTATAACCTTATAATAATAAATATCTTTATACTAAGAAATATTATCTAGTAAAGAGTATTAGTATATAGCCTTTAATTTAAATTATATTAAGTCTTTATTAAGTAGTATATATATTATTATCTACTAATACTTATAGTTTTTTTACTTTATTAGTAGACTAACCGTCGAGTCGGGGTTTACGCCAAGACGCCAAGCCCCTAATAAAATAGTAAGGGACACTAATTTTTTTCTAGAATTACCCCTATTCTAAAATTAGATTTTTTTTTGGTTAGAATTTAAATACCCCCCCTAATTCCCTAGGGATATGTATTACCGTTTTGCATTACCTTATTTACTTTTCAGAATTGCCTAGGTAATAATAATAATAATAATTAATAATATAGTAGTAAATCCTATATATAGTAAGAAATATTACTATAAATAGAAAATATTACTAATATTATAGTCTTTATCTTTTATAGGGATATGTATTACCTTTTTATATTACCTTATTTACTTTCAAAGAATTACCTAGGTAATAATAATAATAATAATAGGAAAAAAAATAGAAAATATAATAAGAAATACTACTAAAAATAGAAAATATTACTAGGGAAAAAGTCTTAGCGAGTCGGGTTAATACTTTAGTACTAATACTTAGTACTACCTTATAGTATTAACTCGAATACTCGGTACTAACTATTAGTACTAACCCGAATACTTAGGCTAGGAATTTAGTATTAACTCGCTAAGAGTTAAGTTAGGAACCTAACTCGAGTTTAAAGTACTAACCTGACGCGGTTAGTCTATTTATTAGATAATATTTAACTTATTAGGTAATAGTATTAGGTAATATATTAATATATTAATAGACTAATATAAATTATTCTAATAGTATTATATACCTAGTAATAAGATAGATATTACCTTCTATCTAGACTAATATTAGATATATTAGTAGGTAAGGTAAATAATAGAAAGTAAATTAGATATTTTAACCTGTAAATATAATAGTATTAGCTATATAATATATATATACTAATAGACTAATATAAATTATTCTAATAGTATTATATATCTAGTAATAAGATAGATATTACCCTCTATTTAAAATAATATTAGATATATAAATAGATAATATAAATAGTAGGAAGTATATTAGATATTTAAGTAGGTAGGTAGCTTATAAATACGATAGTATTAGTTATATAATATATATATACCTATTCTAATAATATTTTATACCTAGTAATAAGATAGATATCTACTTCTATCTAGACTAATATTAGATATATTAGTAGGTAGCTAGCTTATAAATATAATAGTATTAGCTAATATACCTATTTAAACTACTCTAATAGTATTATATACCTAGTAATAAGATAGATATTTCCTCTAATTTAAACTAATAGTAGATATATTAGTAGGTATTATTATAAAATAGGTAAAATATAAATAATATTAGGATTTTTATTATTTATAATCTATATTATAGCTATTAGCATATAGAATTTAGTAGGTAAATCTATTTATTCTAAAATATCTTTTAAATTACTAGACTAATTTTAATAATTTCTAAAGTATTAGATAGTTAAAAGTAAGTTATATAACTTTATTTAAATAGAAAATATTATAATATATTATTAGTAGATAGAATATAAAGAAATATCTAAAGTTTAATATTTATATTAGTTTTAAAGGGATAACTAGAGTACTTATAAACTAACTAAGAAGCTGTAATAAGCTTAAGGTCCTAATTTCTAGATATTCTATTATAGTAAGAAGATTAGTATAACTTATTAATTTTACTATATTACTTTACTAGAGTTTTAGAATTTTTATTCCTTTATAAGATTTAAATTAAGGGCTTATATAATAGAAGTATAACTAAGCTTATAACCTCTTAAATAAATCTAGTAGGCTTAAAGTATATACTAGTAGAAACTATTTAAATTCTTATATTTCTAATATAATTTAAGGATTATCTTACTATATAAATATAACTTATAATATAATAGATATTTAAAAGATAGGAAATTATAAGGTTAGGAATTAGCTTTTAAGAATATATACTATATATAAATAAGGATAATACTTCTAAATTAAATATATAGGAAAATTAGGTTTTTAATAACTATTATTATATAGAATATTATATCTTAGTTATTACTTATATAGAGCTTTATAAACTATATATAGTATTAGAAGTATAAAGATAAAGTATAATTATTTTAGGATTAAATCTTAATATAAAGAAGAATTAAAAGTTAGAAAAGTTAAAAGCCTCTTTTATACTAGAATCTTATAGTATATATTAGAGATTCTATCTAATCTATTTATATACTAATAAAATCCTAAAAACATGAAATTATATTTCTTCTACTAAATTTTCTTAAATAGCTTATAATTAATAGGATATATTAAGAGTATATCTAACCTTCTTAAAGTTAAACAAGGTATATTAAAAGCTTTGAAGGAGGTAAATAATATATCTAATTATTAACTAGAAGCCGGCCTTAATTATAATACAAAGTTTATCTAAAATATATTAAAAAGTATTAGAGAGGTAAAGAAGGAGAATATTAACTCCTATTTATTATAAGTATATTAATAATATCCTTAACCTAGATAATTACTAATAAATACTATATATATTTAGTAATAGCTAATTAGATATACTACTAAGAATTAGTTCTAATAGTATAAGCTCTAGGATATAATTATATATAAAATTAGGGTTATAATATCTACTCCTACTATTAATAATACTTTTAAAAGGGCTAGATATAAATAATACCTATCTTAATATAAGTATCTATTAAGTCTAGAATAAAAGTAGGAATACTTATAATTTAGTATAGAATAGGTATAAAAGCTAGAAGATAAAGAGTATTTAATAGTATATTCTAATAAAATATTAGTCTAAGTTAGAGAAATAAATAGGTAAATTTAGATTAAAAGATTAAAAGATAAGGTCTACTTACTAGCTAGAAAGATATAGGATATCTTATAAGATATCCTATATAGGATAGTATATGACTATAGGATAGGATAGGTAAATTATATCTTAATCCTATATCTTTATAATAATATAAGATAGGAATAAGATAGGATTTTTTAGTAGGATAAGATTTTTATAGGACCTACTAGTAGTATAGGATATTTATAGGATATACTATTATTAGTAAGTATAAGATATACTATTATTAGTAAGTATATAATATACTATTTTCTAAAAAAATATTCTAGAAATCTCTATTATATAAAAAGTTATAACTAGAAAGCTAACTAAAAAGCTAGTATCTACCTTTCAAGTTAGCTTTCTAGTTATAGCTTTCTATATAATAGGGATTTCTAGAATATTTTACTTACTATAAGATATTCTAGAATTATTCTCTAAATCTCTATTATATAAAGAGCTATAACTAGAAAGCTAACTAGAAAGTTAATTAGAAAGGTAAATATTAGCTTTCTAGTTAGCTTTCTAGTTATAACTTTTTATATAATAGAGATTTCTAGAATATTCTTTTAGAAAATAGTACGTTATATACTTACTAATAATAGGATATCCTAAAAATATCCTATCCTATAGAATTATCCTACGAAAACCTATACTATCCTAGAATAGGATAGGACTAAAATAGCTAATTCTATACTATAATATAGTATTATAAGTAAGACTAATATCCTATACTATCTTATATCTTTCTAGCTAGTAGGTCTACTACCTAGATTATATAATTATAAAGTACTAAGGTTATATAGAAATAATATTTTAAGGCTACTATATTAGTAATATACTTAGTCCCTACTATATATTTAAGAAGGAGACTTTAAAGGAGAAGGCTACTTTAGACTAACCGCGTCGAGTTAGTACTTTGAACTCGAGTCAGGTACCTGACTCGAGTCTTAGCGATTTAATACTAAAATCTAGTACCGAGTACCTCGAGTTAGTACTAAGGTAGGTACTAAGTACCTCGAGTCGGTACCTAGGTAGGTACTAAGTATTAGTACCGAAGTATTAACTCGAATCGCTAAGACTTTTTTCTCTAGTAATATTTTCTATTTTTAGTAGTATTTCTTACTATATTTTCTATTTTTTTTTCTAATTATTATTATTATTGTTACCTAGGGAATTTTTAAAAGTAAATAAGGTAATGTAAAAAGATAATATATATCCCTAAGAAAATAACGACTATAATATTAGTAATATTTTTTATTTATTATAATACTTCATACTATATATATAACTTACTAATCGACTACTAAGTATTATTATTATTACTAACTAGGTAATTCTTAATAGTAAATAAGGTAATATAAAAAGATAATAGCTAATTAGCTATTCCTATAAAGATAATAACTATAGTATTACTAATATTTTCTATTTATAATAGTATTTACTATTATATCTATAATTTACTACTATATTACTAAGTATTATTATTATTATTACCTAGCCTAGCCTAGGTAATTCTTTAAGGTAATATAAAAAGGTAATATAAAAAGGTAATATATATCCCTAGGGAACTAGAAGGGGTATTAAAATTCTAATTAAAAAAAATCTATTTTTAGTATAGGGGTAATTCTAGGAATTTTTTAGGGATCCTTACTATTTTATTAGGGGCTTGGCGTCTTAGCGATACCTTAGCGATTCGAGTCGGGTCAACCCGATTCGCTAAGGTATCGAGGCCTTAGCGAGTTGGTACTAGAAGTAGGTACCAAGTATTTCGGTTAGTACTAAGACCCTAACCTAAGTATTCGGTCGGTACCAAATCTTGGTACCGAATCCCGACTCGACGGTTAGTCTAGGCTACTTATTAAGTAAATTTAAATAACTAAAATATTAACTATTATATTTAATAATAGGTTATAAAGAAGTAATTCTATTATAGATATAAGATTCTCTTATATAGTTATATCTTAATATTTTAATATTTATCTTTAGATATACTACTCCTAACTTAGTTAGACCTTATAAATAAAGAAACCTATTAGATATTATAGATTATCTATTTTAAATAGCTAAGAATTTATATATATTATACCCTAGATAACTAATACTTAATAATAGTAGTAATACTAGATATTTTAATAGGTCTAGGCTACTAGGTACTAACCCTAATAGGCTACTCTATACTAAAAATTACTAGCTATCTAAGTACTATCTAAGAAGGCTATTAAGTACCCTACTAAATAATATTAAGGATTTAAATAAAGAAATTTTATAACAAAAGCTATTTATAAAATTTTAAAGAAGGTATTTAAAAGGGTATTATTATAAATATCTATTATTATTATATTAACTTTCCTACTACTATACCTAGGGAAAAGGGTTAGCCTAAGAAATTCCCTCTACTAGTTTATAACTAAGCTAAGAGACCTCTCTTAATATTAAAATCTATATTTAATATAACTAACCTTAATAATAGTCTTCCTCTAGAAAATAAGGATAGTAATAGTCTAATTATAAGATATACTAAGATAGAAGATAATAATAAAACTATAAAAGGTAAAGATAAAAAAGGAAAGAATAAAGCCTATATTAGAGGGCTAGAGACTCTATTAAGGGTACTACTAATTTTATCTCCTCTTATAAATAGCTTACCTATTATATTAATAAGTTATAAAGTTACTTAGTTAATTAATTAGAACTAATATAAACTTATAATAAGTTATAGTTTATTATAATAAAAAAGCGTTTATAGTAATATACTACTAAGTAAGAGTAATAAGTTAAATCCTTTGAAATAGCTATTTAGGCGGATATTAGTTAGTAATTTAATAACTTTTTAAAAACTTACTATTAGTCTCTATAAAATACCTTCTAGGATATTAAATCTAGTTAAGTAGCCTTACTTAAACCTTTAATTATAACTATATTTTATATACTAACTAATTAGCTTCCTTAGACTTAGTAACCCTACGTCCCTTCCTACTATTAGAAGAATAGTTAGGCTATTTAGAAAGAGGTAGAAGATATAGATTATAAAAATAGTAAATATAATATAAAGGATATACTAAAGAGATAGGGCTATACTAGTATATAAGAATATAAAAAGAATACCCTACCTTAACTACTAAATAGACTACGTTAATAATAAAGTAAAATAATAAATAATACTTATATTTATATTTATATTTATATTTTATACTCTACTATCTAGCTACTTAGAGCTAATAAAGGCGTTTTAACTCTAGTTTATTATAAGGAAACTATAAACTATAGAAGAAAACCTCTCTTACCTACCCTATTTACTATAATACTTCTAGGCCTTTAAATACTATATACTATCCTCTCCCTTATACTTTGAACTACCCTAGTATTAGATCCTAATATCTATTTACTCCTCTCTCTTACTAGGGCTACGCCCCTTTCTTTACTCTTAAAAGGTTTATACTCCTTTAATTACCCTCTTACCCTTCCTTATATAGTTTAATTAATACTAATAAGTACCCTTAGCCCTCCTACTAGTCTACTACTACCCTAGCTACTCCTCTCTTATACTATCTAGTATTAAGGTATCCTTTTTTATTTAACCTATAATACTAGGTCGCTACTACTACTAGCCTAGTAGAAGGCTTATAGTACTCCTATTAAGAATTATTATATATCTTTTCTATAATATATAAGAGGGAGCTATTAGAGTTATTAGGAGGGGTATAGATATACTTTATTACTACTATTATATTACTATTTTCTAGTACTAGACTATATAATAATCTACTTATAAGAGAAAGTAGATTATAGTAAAATCCTACTAGCTATACTTATAGTTATAAGGCTATTACTCCTACTCCTACGCGTAGTTATAATCCTCCTAGTTAGAGGGGGTAGCCCTAGCCTATTATTTTAACTCTTCTACTTAGTATAATACCTTCTATCTCTTAACCTAGAGTCTCTTATACGTAGAGCTAATACTATTAGTAGGAACTAAGGTAGGTATTATTATATATACTAAGGGCGCGCTCGCCACGCGTATAAAAACTCTATATAAGGAGCTCTACTACTATATAATATCTTAGTTTTATTCTAACTATATTTAAACTAAAGACCTCTTAGCTCTATTAATAAGTAATAGGTTTATAACTAGTACCGCGTATAAGTAGATCTTATTACTAGCTATAAATAATACTTATAAGAGTAAATTTAAACTAATTAAAATTAGTTATTTTTACCCTAGACTAGCTATCTTAAAAGAAAATCTTAAAGGACCTTATATTATATCTAGTAAAAATATATTCTATTATAATATTAATTTATTTATCTAATAAACTAAATATATTAGATAGACTAGGCTTAAAGTAGTTAAAAAATTATACCTTTGTTTATATAAATTAGTTATAATATAGTTATTATACCTTAAGACTAGCTATTAAGACTCTCTTTCTAATAACCTTACCTATTTTTATACTACGCTAGTAGAGAAATATAAGTAATTATAATTATAGGTATTTAATAGGCTATATATAGAATAATATACTATATAAGATACTAAATAAAATTACTTTATAAATAAATATATATAAGTAATACTACTTAGTAGAGAGTTTTATAATTAATTAGAAGTAGCTATACTAATACTAGCCTAGAAAAACTAGATTAGAAGTTATAATAAGATATCTATTATTTAAATAGTAATTCTAATAATTTTACTTATAATCTTAATAATATAGTAGACTACTAGGTATTATATCTACTAACCTCTAGATCTAGCTTAATAACTAAGCTAACGCCTTACTTAAATAGTTATAATTATAGCTCTAAGTATAAGTATATAGCTAAGGATAAGGAAGTAGCCTTCTAATATAGTTTATATATAGGGGAATAATAGTAACTACCTTCCCCCTAAATCTAATAGGGACCCCCTTAAATCTATATCTATTAGCCCCCTTCTTATAGCTTTAACCTAAATCCTCTTAATTTAATACCCTATTTAGACTGACTGTCGAGTAGGATTTCAGCACTATAGATTGGTACCGACCCGAATACTCGGTACCTACTTCTAGTACCGACTCGAAAAGCCCTTAGTATATTGGCGAGTCGGGTTAGACTAACCCGACTCGCTAAGGTATCGCCAAGACGCTAAGCCGCTAATAAATTAGCTAGAAAGCCTAGATTTTTTCTGAAATTAGTACTATTCTAAAAATAAATTATTTTTTAATTATAATTTTTATAGCCCCCTTAATTCCCTAGGTATATACATTACCTTTTTATATTACCTTATTTACTTAAGGGTATTACCTAGGTGATAATAATAATAATGCTTAGTAATATAGTAATAAGCTATATATATAGTACTAAATACTACTATAAATAGAAAATATTAGTAATATTATAGTTATTATCCTTATAGAAATAGTTAATTAGCTATTACCTTTTTATATTACCTTATTTACTATTAAGAATTACCTAGTTAGTAATAATAATAATGCTTAGTAATATATTAGTAAGTTATATATATAATATAAAATATTATTATAAATAAAAAATATTCCTAATATAATAGTCTTAGTAAAATAGTATAGGTGGAACTAATATCTTAGCGAGTTAGGTTAATACTTTAGTACTAATACTTAGTACTACCTTATAGTATTAACTTAAATGCTCGGTACTAACTATTAGTACTAACCTGAATACTTAGGCTAGGAATCTAGTATTAACTCGCTAAGAGTTAAGTTAGATACCTAACTCGAGTTTAAAGTACTAATCTAATATAATTAGTCTAATCCTATTACTAAATTATAGCTAATTAAGTATCTATTAAATTAGTCTTTAATAAGGATAATATAAAAGACAGGTAGTAAAATAATAATAATATAAAAGACACTAATTTTAGGTCTATATTTAAGTACTATAATAAGAATACTTATATATATCTTAATAATACTAAATTCTTTAAGTATAATATCCCTCCTTATAGTTATAATATCTACTATATAGATTTTATAAATATAGAAGAAATTAATAAATATATACTAGATATCTATACTATTAATACCTAGTCTTCTACTTAGAAGTAATAATATATTTATATAAATTAGCTAGAGTATATAACTCTATATATTATAGTTATCTAGCTATCTCCCTTAAATTAAGGCTATACTACTATTTAAGGATAACTCTTTTTAAAAGATAATTAGTATTAAGACTTTTATATTAATACTAGGAGCTTAGCTATATTTATTAATAAATCCTTATTACTAGTAGGAAATCTATATAGCTATCTATATAAGATATCTCTAATTACTATCTAAGGAATTAGTAGGGAATATATTATTAATAAATATATAGATATTTCTCTTTTTATTATAAGTAATAATAGAATAGTACTATATATTAATACTAAGGCGTTTATAATAAAAGGTATTAAGACGGGTATTATCCTAGGTATAAATAAATTAAGATAGCTAGAAGATAGTATTACCTTATAACTAGGTTATAAAATTATATAAATTAAGGGTATTAATATTCCTATTAACTTTATATTACTAGGAAGTAAACCTATAGTATTCTTTAGTAAGGTTAAATAGAGTAGATTAACTAAACTATAATAATAGTAAGGCTAGTTAAGATATCTAACTAAAAGGGGCCTAGGAATATAAAAAGTTTTAAAATAAAAAGATATTAGTAATTAACTCCTTTTTACCCTTTAGTATTACTAAGTTAATCTAATAATTAATTTATACCTTAAATAACTAAAATATTAACCTTAATTAGTTAGTTAAATCTACCTTATAGTAATACTAACTATCTTTATTTCTTTATAAGCTTTAAAATATAGCTCTTACTATTTACTAGGGCTAGTTTATAGCTAAATTATCGCTATTATTACCTTACTATTACTATTAAAGTAGATTAACTTTTAATATAAGAATAGATATTACTATATTTCTTTTATTTATTAGTATTTACTTCTATATATATAGTAATAGATAGTAAATATATAAGGACTTCTAGATAGCTACTTATATAACTAAAGTACCTCTCTATTATTATTATAATAGCGAGGACGCTATTTTTCTTATAAAATAGTAGTATTTATTATAGATATAAGATTCTCTTATATAGTTATATCTTAATATTTTAATATTTATCTTTAAGTATACTACTTCTAACTTAGTTAGACCTTATAAATAAAGAAACCTATTAAATATTATAAATTATCTATTCTAGATAGCTAAGAATTTATATATACTATACCCTAGATAACTAATACTTAATAAATTCCTTATAAAATAAGTTAAGAAGCCTAAGAGTTAATATCTTAAATATATATTAAAACCTAGTAGTATCCTACTTAAATATAATAAGAATTTTAAAGGAGGAATAGATTAATATTACTATTAGATATATATCTTATTACTACTAATAATCCCCTTTTATAAAGGGTTATTAAGAAGTATAATAAATATTTCTTAATATAAGATAGTACTTTACTATATTATATATAGTAATAGAGGGACCTTTTTAATATTCCTAGATTAATAGTCCTTTCTTAGCCTAGTAACTTAGTAGATCTTAATTAAATAGAGCCTTATTAATACTATTTAAAGTAATATATCTTAAAGAGACCCTTCTAGTTAATAAATAAGTAACTAATAATTAAAGTATATAAGAAAGAATAGGTAAATTTAAATATAATAAAGGTTAGAGAATAGTATAAGAGACTAGTATTATAAATAGAATACTATTAAGTAGTATATAGTAATAATAAGGTTTATAATTAAATAATAAGATTAAACTATTTATATAATAGGATTTAAAAGTTTAATATATTTATATTAAGTAGTTATAGTATTAAATAAAATGGGGATAAATCGCGATGTTAGTTTTAGTGGGGTGCGGATAAATTAAAAAAAAACTCTGTTGTACTCGGTACTAGGAAGGTCAGATCTGTTCGACCATTTCATTTACATCAACCCCGTCGACTTTGCCTCCGGTCTACTCAGCCCAAGCTCGACCTCTTCGCCGCCACCCTCTTGCAAGAGTAGAACCTGCTCACTATAATCAAATCCTCTCTTAACGACGGCCATCTCATCGCGTTGTACGAGCGCTAAATCATTCCGATATGTCAATGTCCCAATCAACTCTAAATTAATGCTCAGCCAATCTGTAGGGATAAAGAAGTGCCTCAGATAGAAGTCCTCGGTGAACATCTCGAGATCGGTACTGCAAATCCAACCCGTACGGTCGAGGAAGATCACCCTCGTACCAATGTAGCCGAAAACGTGCTCAATCGAGCGTTCTAGTGCAACAAATTGGATTCGGTGGTGTGTTTCGAGAAAACGGCTTTCTGTTGACGCGCTCAGGTCTTCTCCAAGCATGGACACGTCAAAGAGTGTGGTGTGGGTGGGAGAGCGGTTGGCGCTTGGGTTGGATGATCTGATTGCAATGTGGCGGGAGCCGGGGTGTTGATTGACAGCTTGGATGTGGAAGACGTTGGGAGTGCTCGTTTCGAGTACGGATGCCGGCATAGTTTTTCCCGCTCTTAGGTCGTCCCAGTCGTACACTTCCACTCGATGTTCTGCAGCTGCTATGAGCTTAGATGGATCTCTCGGATGCTGACACCACTTTCTCATAAGGCTCGGTTGTAGCTCGAAGGTACTGATCTCATCGCCGTTTGCAGATAACAAATATTCAACGTTGGGAGTGGAAACTAAAAGACAGGTCATGTCCGGACGTAGCAAGACGTCTGTGACCGCTTGCACCAGTAACAGATCAAAAAGACGCTCGTTGCATGCTATGTGCCGAGCACCACCACCGAGCCTGTGCGCTATCAATCTGCTGGACGCGTCTGCGCTGACAAGCACATTGTTGCCCAACCTTAATAAAGTCACAGAGATGTCCTCAACGTGGCTATACAGCTCTTTTTGGACCTTGCCATGAACAGATTCGAACAGCATCACGGTTCCATCATCCTTCCCACAGAAAACGAAGTCCATGGTAGGATGCGATACTATTGCCGTTATTGAAATTAACTCTTCGATTGTCGCGGAGCTTATTTCCTTCGTAGCAGTAGATATTGCATCGCTATCGCTATGCTCCTCGTCTGCATTTTGTCGCACGAGGACTGACGGCTCCCAAACATTGCACTGCGATCCTCGAATATCAACAAACTGAAGGCTATCACCACTGAAGGCAAGAGACTTTATCCCATGTCCCCAGGAATTGATGCGGTACAGAACTCTCAGTGTTTCGAAATCGTACACTTGAATGGTTCCTGATGAATTTCCGGTCGCTAGTGTCCGGCCATCGGGGGACGAGGCCAAATTCTGAGCTTCGGCGACAACAGTCTCAATTATTCTCCCTTCAATAGGATCGAAAAGTACAAGATCTCCATCCTGATATGCTGCAGCCAAAAGGCTTGTTGCCGGGATTGGATTGAAAACCATATCGACCACTGCAGTATTCACCACCCGTCGACCTGCCTTTACCGGAGAAGCTTTTCCGCAGTAACCCAATATACTGTCGTTCTCTAGATCCCAAAGTAAAATTGGCTGGCCGCGATACACCACTCCGAGAAGCCTAAGTTCGCGCGAAAACGCAGCCACTGTAGGTGCACGAGAAGCATCTGTAGCAGCGTGGCCTGGCAGGCTCTCATGCCAATGCACTAGACGATCCTTCCTCCCCGAAGTGATGTCCCAAATTAGCAAGTGGTTGTCTTTTGCAGCAACCATCAGAGTGCGATCGTTCTCGCTGATGCTGAGCGCAAGAGACTGTGCCGAGGTTTTGGTGGCGAAGACCTGTTCACCAGTCATGGTATTCCAGACGCGAACATTCCTCAGTCCGCTGCATGCCAGTAGCTTACTGGAGGGACTGAATGCAAGAACCTTCACCAGTTCACAGTGATGAAGAATTCGGGTTTTCTGACACGTCGTCCGGTTGTACATGACAATCTTACCTGAGACAAGTGCAACAGCAAACAAACGGTCGCCACAAGCCACAGAAGCAGTGGTATCATTACCATAGGTAATGCATGATATGCAATCATCCCAACTAGTTATTGACAAGCCAGTCACCACAAGACCCCGAGGAGAATCACCAAATTGTTTATATGGTGCACTTTCTGGAGGGCAGAACGGAGGAATTAAATGGTAGATGGAGGAAGGTGACACAAGTAGGCTTGATCCAAACTTTGCCACAATGCGAATGAGATCAGTGCTCCACGACTCCACGATCTGTATATCTCGGCCCAATGGCGACGAATGCTTCGCTCGGCGCTGCAGAAAATTCTTCATTATTTTAGCAGCACGAATGAGATTGCCCAAGGCCGAGTTTTGGGCGTTTATCTCTATCCAGGTGAGGACATTTGACGAGCCGAAAAACTTGCCTAATTTATGGAGGATGCCGTCAACGTGTGAATGAGTTGCACCGACATGGTGATAGAAAGCTGTACATGCGTATGCCGCGAATGGTGAGCGTGCCGTAAGTATCTGCACACTACTTCGGCGACCACGGGGAGCTCGCATTTCATTATCTGTCAAATAGGCCAAACAAGCTTCGGCAAGTCGACGATTACCGTCTTCCTTGTGGATCCGAAAATCTGACTCAAGCTCGGCACTCAAAAGGAAGTCTTTGGCTGTCTGATGTATGACCTGGACTCGACTTTGAGCATCAATATAAACGAACTGTCCGCAGAGTGAAATGATCGACTTCTCGAGATTTGTGAAAGTGTCACTAATGTCCAGAATTAATGCAGCCTTCAATTCATCCACGGTCAATGGCCGTGCGGCAGTCACGGCCCATGTAAGAATAGCCTTCGCAAGGCTCTTGCCGTAAGGTGCAGTCAACATGAGCTTGAGTGTTCGATTATATAGGTTTTCCATACCCGGAGGCACATTTTCCAAGACTTTCTTGAGGTCCATAGCTCCGTGAACCTTGCTCAACTCCTCGACAACAAGCTTGACCCAGAGGAAGCATCCTGCAGATTTGTCCAAAATTTGGTTGATCAGATCTTGACGGGCGGCAGCATCATGCCATGGCAGTTCGTTTATATTAGAGGACACATACAATTTGATGTCTTCCATGATTGCTGTCATCGGAATGGGCTCAACAACAAGGTGATTGGCTGACTGTTGAAGATGTTTTTGAATTTCAAGGCTTGTCCTTGAAGTCAAGAAGATTCGTAATGGGAAAGTGCCGTCTACCTTTGCCAGCATGGGAATGAGTTCCGCAAAATTTTTGCATTCGTCGAGCGCATCGACGACCCAGTAATATGGTTGGACAATATCCTCCTGCAGGATGCCTTGAAGATAGAGTCGTCGCCACAAAGATCGATGATCATCTTTACCCAAGGCGACGTCTTCCTGCATTCCCAAAATGAGGTTTCGGATGCCAATGTTGTTGAGTGCCATTTGATAAGCCATATTTCGAAGGAAATTGCTCAAGGTAGACTTGGTATTATCGCCATGATTGAAAAAGAAATAGCTGCAGTTGAGGTTCATATCCTGGAGGTGGCTAACGACATGCGCAGCAAGCACGGATTTTCCAGTTGCAGGATTTGCATGAAGCCAGAAGAGCTTTGGTCCTGACGTGTCCCGCCATCGTCGAAAGCTGTCTTTTCGCATAAGCCACTCACACGAACCATTTGTGCGAAGCTCTTCAAGAATCCCAAGATCGTCGCCTGGTGTTTCAGTAACGTCTAAGAATCGCTCTAGGTGCATGCGCTCGGCTCGGAGTGCTTCTCGACGTGATGTGGTCCCTGCACTGTCAGATCATCCGAGCCTGTAAAATTCAACACTCACATTCATTTTTGATGTATTCAATGACAGTCAGAAAGCCTTCCCGAAGAGTTACAAAATTGGGGTCCTCTGCAGTATCAAATTTGGCAATGCCTCGATGATCTGCATTTAGCAAAGCAGTACGTTCCTGTGGGTAGCCGAGCGTGGCAGAGTCTTGGGGGACGATGATTTCTTTCCCCACGACTAGATTCATTGGCTTGGTCTCGTAGAACGAGAAAAGCTGAATTCCTTCAACACAGTGACGAAATTCGTCATTGATTGACTGGAGAAAGCCAGACTGCTTGTGTAAATCTGCGACGAAGCCCTTGCTTCCCTGCCCTGAAGCTCGGACGATATTGGTCAAAGACTGGGCTAAGCCTGCGCCACGATGAGGCGTTCCGAGAAAGAAAATAGCTTGGACGCGGTTCCTTATGTTTTGGAATACGGGATCCTGTTGAGCTAGTGTACAAGCCTTTTTGATAACAAGGCCGCCCATGCTGTGGCCGATGAACACGATCGGAGAATCTCTGTTGCCTCGCAAGTGCACGTTGTCCGACATAGCGCCCAGGAGCGACTTGCCAAAGTCGTGAATGTGGAGAGCACCCTCTCCACGCTCGCTCCAGTCTGAGTTGTACCCGAAGGAATGTATACGGACATGTCTGAACTCGCGGTCCCGTGGCAGCCATTCCTGCGGCCAGAAGGACATCATATCTCGCGTGTTGCTCCATGTTTTCCGCGAACCACCACCTAGGCCGTGCACAAATATGAAGTCGACGATAGGCTCAGGTGGCAAGTGGAGGAGGTTTAAGCCGTACGGTCCTCTGATCTCTTCTTTTGTTTCACTTTCTCGTCGCTTCAGAGAAAGTCCACTCAATGTGCGCGCAAGGAGAGAAGTATTGAGTCTATTGGTAGCGATGGACCTACGTCGGCTAGAGGCTTCTGGGGACTAGAACAGGGCCAAGTTTTAGTTCACCGGGCAACTAGGTTGGCAGGCTGCAGTGCCGTGACATACCACTTCCATGATGTACTAGACATCGTTGAAACGGTCAGGAGAGCTCTAGTTGGGCATTGTGTAGGTCAACATGCCCAAATGGTTTCCACCATGGCTGTTGTAAAGGTCGAGAAGCCGCGCGCAGCAGCGTACGAAAGGCCAGGTAGGTAAGTTGGTATTCTGCGGCCAGAAGACAACTCGGTCCGTTATCCATCCCGAGCCATCTACGACATAATCGCTTATGCAAGTCCTTGCACTGTGATTCGCGGCCCCTGGAAAGTGCATATTACGCTCAGCCTGTCTTCTTATCGGCGGGGCTTCTACGTGTCAGATAATGATTGGAGGCGCTTTCGGAGGCTTGCAGTGGCTTGCTGAAGGGAGAGTGAATAGAATTCTGGTCACTGAATTATAGACGAGGTCTTGTCGCGCGTGAAGTCGTGACAATCAGAATCTGATAGTAGGAGGCAACGGACACTAACTCCCTTGAATGCCATCACAAGAACTGCATTGAATCTGAAAGCGCAGGGCCTCCCGTGGCCTCCCCGACTGATTGCAAGCCGTTTACGACAAGATGGCCGCTGAGTTTGACGGAGAAATTGATGTGCCAAAGACGGCAATCCAGATCATGGATGACAACGTCATGAGAAGTGGGTTGGCTCCTCCGCCTTCTTGTTTCAATGAGAGTCATCGATACCTACTAACAGCATCAACTACAGAACTTCCGGCTGGCACCAAAGGTAGGAGTATTGCAGCCCATGGTGGCAGCTACTGGACCAGGACAGCGCGACTCGTCACGGAGAAAGATGGATCCGAGACATCATACTTTCTCAAGGTCGAGTCTCTACACTATACCCCGTTATTTGTCTCATATAGTCTCAGGTATCGATTGGTCAACGGGGAAAAGAAATGATGTCTGGGGAGTTTAAGAGCATGACCGAAATCCACAAGGCTGTCTCTGAGTTCGCACCAACCCCTATCGCGTGGGGTACCTACGCATCAGATCCCGACATCCATTTTTTTCTATGCTCCTTTCACGAGATGTCAGACGAGCTACCAGATGTGCAACGGTTCTCGGCACGGGTCGCCGAACTGCACCGCAAAGGCAAGTCTCCAACAGGCAAATATGGCTTTCCCTGTACCACCTTTCAGGGCAATCTGCCACAGGACAACACTTGGACAGCTACGTGGGAAGAGTTCTATGTCAACGGGATGAGGCGTATGCTACAGCTAGAGGAGGAATCCCAGGGACCGAGCCAAGAGTTGAAGGAACTCTGTGGCAAAATGTATGAGATGGTTATTCCCCGATTACTCCGACCCTTAGAAACAGGAGGTCGAGAGATCGAACCTTGTCTGGTACATGGTGACCTTTGGTACGGGAACGCATCAACAGATCTTGCAACTAGCGAGCCGCTCGTCTTCGACGCCTGCTGCTTTTACGCTCACAATGAGTATGAAATCGGCACGTGGCGTCCGACAAGATACAAGCTTGGCAGGCCGTATGTGAAGGCATATCACAAACACTTCCCCGTCAGCGTTCCGGTGGAGGACCATGACGATAGGAATGCACTATACGCGATCCGCTTCAACCTTCATGCCTCTGCACTCTACTCGGGAAACACTCGGTTTCGAACTATGTAAGTAGTGTTCAATGGTATCTGAAGCTCTCACTAGCTGATTTATACTTATTTAGGGTCATTGACGAGATGAGAAGGCTTGTTGATAAATACCCTGGCGGCTTCGCAGAGTGGGAACAGAAATGTCAACAGGCATGAATCCGCCCTAAACGCCCTATCCATGACACGGACGGGAGTAATAAGACGATGTCGTGTTTGTATTTAGATATTAATTAGAAGGGATAATATTCCTAAAGACACAAGAAACATGTTATTTCCTTGCTGGTGTTGTAGTAGTCGTCGGCTCATAGCACGTGAGCACCATGTAAGAAAGTAGAAGAATTCACCCCCTTCTGGTCCAAACTTACTTCTGGTCCAGCCCTAAGGGGCTAGCGTGCCGAAACTTTTCGTTTCCGTACTCCGGGGTCGTGTTTTAGGGTTCTCTTAGGCTAGATAACTATTACTTCTATAGATTAACAGCTGGGCTAGTTATAAGAAATATTTTATTATTAGAACTATTTAGTTTTAGACGTTCTACGACTTTAATAGCGAAGATAAGTTATAAAAATCGATCGTTATGGAAGGGGAGGGCGTGGACCAGAAGTAAGTTTGGACTAGTAGAAGGGGGTGAATTCTTCTAGCCTTTCGCGATCCCGGCTAGAACATGAATGTTTCCAAAACTCAGCTACGATGGCCTCCACCAACAATTTCGCTTTTACAGAATAGCGTTATCATTGCATTTAGCATAGCCTCGATCTTATAGTAACTCTGTACTCCACTCAAGTTGGCTATTAGGAAAAGCCCTGCATCCAAAACAGCCGTATAGCTTGATCGCTCGTACAAGTCGTGCATGTTCTCGATCGATTTCCGCCTTTCATTAAGGTTAATACGCGCACTTCCAACCGGGAATGCTAACTTATCAATCCAAAGAGCATTTTTACCTACTTTTCATATAGTAGATTACTAGATTGTAATGACCGATCCGCTTTCACTAGTCTGCTCAAGATTTTGGTAAGGTATCCGAGGCGACAAATAGATGTTCTATGTATTTTCTATAGAATTTCCCAACCTATCAGCCTAGACATTCAAGGTAATAACGTATCTCGTACTCGGTTCCTCTCTAATTAGTATTTAAAATAAGCTGAAGTGACGAGCTTGGAGGAGAACCTACCTTAGCGGCGGGATGTGGTTCCTCAGGACTGTAGCAGAACCGTCCAGTTACCGTTACCGATAAGTGACGTTAAAAACTATTGACACCGCCGAAAACGAGTCTCGTTTCTAATACGTCTTATTAGGTAGCGGTATCGATTTCCTGTAACGAGTTTCTTAATCAACGATATCTGTAAAACCTTAATTTTAGCGTTGAAATATAAAACGCCCCCGCGTCAACAGCCTGTCTAGCATGCCTACGCCCTGCACCCTGCACCCTGCACCCTTCACCCACGCATGCTAACCCCTGTAGCCTGGCGCATCACCCCCGCGAGAAAATCGGCTGAATCGACTGATTTTGATACCAGAATCTGTACAGCGTTGGTTAAATACCGAAACCCATACTTCCGAGGAGAGGGCTTGGCAGTCTTGGCAGTATCACGAGCGTTTACTATCACGTATAATATTATTCTTAAGACGTAATAAAACTAGTAACGTACTATATTTACTATTATACGCCGACAGCTAGGAATTAGATACCGTAATTTAAATTAACGTCTATGATATAATACGTGAAATTTCAATTTACCGTGATAATTACCGTTTCCAACTTGCTACCGCCTATAGACCGTCCTGAGGAACCACATCCCGCCGTAAGGTAGGATAGCGCTATCGAGTCCGACGGGTTCATTAACTTCCATCTGCCGCAACAAGCAATGAGACGCGCGAAATCTCCTAAATCACCTCAATGCCTTGTCTCGCAGAATAATGCCCGGCATCATGCCGCCTTCCTCTTGAAGCACGCGCTCAACCTCTGTCTTCCTACATATCAAGCTAAGGTCCACTGGTCCCCACAAAAACCACCAAGACAGCCGCATACGCTGCCGTCGCAGCCAAAGTCTCCGAATTCGTCGCTCGAATCCCCACGGCCATCGCAATCGCAAACAGCACCACTGCCACAGAAGTCGTCGTCAGGCTCTTCCGCTGACTTTTGTGGATACTCATCACCAGCATCGGCACTACTAGCGCTGCCCCGCCGACAAACCCTACCACAAATCTCGCCAGCTTGTCCACCAAGGGAGAAATCGCTTGCGGCGGAGCACCATTGAGGTATTCGTCTGTGCGGTGGGAGATTTCGGCTTTGGTGTATGTCAACCGGCGGGGGAGGAGACGTTTCAGGAGATCGCGCAATGGATCGCTGAGGAGAGGGAGTTGGTTGAATGTTGTGCAGTAGCGCGAGTTGAAAGGGTCGCCAGGGAGGTCGGCGATTTCGGGGAAGGCTTGGCGGAGGTCGGCGAGGCGCTCGGAAGCGAGGGTTATGTCTTTCATTTGGCGGAGGTATTCGAAGTCGCGAATTGCAGTTACTAGGTTTGCGTCAGGAGTATGGTTGGAATTGAGTGCAATTTGTGCTGGGAAGATAGTTGGGCTGTGCACATAGAGATGGCGGGCATTCGAAGTTATCTGCTTTGCCTACTTTTACGACTTTCTTTCAAAGACTGCGCAACTTTTTTGGTAATAACAGTAAGGCAGACTTGTAGGTTTCCTTGCGCTTCATTGATGCTAAAGCTCAGGCCGAAGATACTTACCATAATGGCGTAAGGTGACCCTCAAGGCCTTAGCCTTCTCTTCCGAGATCTCCATATTGGTCCAGATGTCGCCTTTCATCTGTGCCAATTCATTTTGAAGCTGCACTAGATTCAATCTCTGCAAAAGCCGAAACTCAATGAAATGCACATCTTCGTTTTGAGACGCATAAGTGTGATGAAAAAGGCGCTGGGCGTAGGACATTTTGTCATTGAAAATTCCAGCTTTCCTACCAGCTGGCCCAGAAACCGAGTGGATGGCCTGTGGGTCCATGTTAGGCATCCCTAAGTCGAGAAAACAAAGCTATTGATCAAGGCATGTACAGCGCATCATTTTCTGATTCCAAACCTACGGGGATAAAGCAGAAAATATTCTCTTCTGACGCCTCGAGCCGAAGAAAAGTACTCTGGCTTGGCCAAGTAAGCGTGAAAAATTTGAGTAGACTGACCGCGAGGAATCGAATTTGGAATCGAATTCATAAAGTTATGCAACGCTAAACCTATACAGGGCATAAGCTAGCCGTAAGTAGTTTAGTAATTCGAGTCAATGCTAAAAATGACCCCTAAGTACTGAAAAAACGGTCAGTCTATTTGAGAGTACAGTTAAACCGGTCTATAACGATGTTATTTGTAACGATATCCGCTTAGTAACGATAATTTTCGGTGTAATTAATTATTTTTAGTGACGAATAAGGATATTCGCGATTTAATAAATATTATTAATTTCGTAGATATCTTTAGTATATATCATTATAGTATATTACGGAGTACGTAGATATACTGTAGTAAACCTAGTTATTAAGAGCTAAGAGCTATACTGTAGTATCTAGCATAATAAAAGTTAGCGCGACAGGGGTTTAATTGGTTAGGAGAGAGATTTCACTACGAAAAACTGCCAAGACGCTAACTTTTATCATCCCTAGAGGGTAGTAATTTCGCTTGCCGGTAGGCTAGTAGCTAAGCTATCTTAGCTTAGCGCTGCTGATTACTCAGCGTGCGGAAGCACTCCGCAATACTAGCCATTATGATATCCCCCAATGGAAATTACATGTCGTTATAGCCCGGTTTGACTGTATATCTTCTAAAATGCTGAACGGTCGGTAGTCACAGCACTGACTAAGGTAGCGAGGTAAGCACTTGGTGCTTTTGCCGTAGCGACAATCTCGTAGGCATGGCTTTTGTGGAAATTAGCGGTGACCAGATCAGTTTCGAGTGTATCATTAATGGACATACAAGTGGTGATCAGGCCGATGGCGAACAAAATCACGGTGGAGAAACCAATGCTGGAGAAGATGCTCCTGCTGAACAGCGTTTACCCTTCAGTCTCGATCTTGATCGTCAACCGCCATCCGAACCTAGTCCCACTTCATCCATAGTCAACGTTTTGCGTTATGTGTCTATCCGGGACGAACCCAGACTAAGATCAACGGTACACGGGTTGGTTGAAAAATCAACAAATGCAATTTACCTGACACAGAAAACATCCTTGAAAATCGCGCTGCTGATTGATGCCATCGCCAAGAAGCAGAACTCTTTTCTTCGACGTTTGACTCGCAGGGTCAAACCAGACCCTGAAGTAATTGCCTTACAGGAATATCTCGGTTCTTTGCAACAGGAAGAAGATTTGTGGTCGAAGATCTGCTCTTCAGCTTTGTCTAAGTCGGTACGAATAAAGAAAGGACTGGAGGAGAATCCTGAAGTCGTCAAGGCTATGAGTGAGTTCCCTATGGTTTCCGAGTATCGAAGAAAATGCCGCTGAGATGTTATAGTTAAAGCGAGGACTGATCTCCTTCGCATCGATAGAGATATTCGCACGAATGTCGTCGAGCCTCTCAAGCTAAATCTCATCGATGGAAGTCGGCCACATTATACTGTTCTGCGCACGCAGACTGAGACCTTGGGTGCTGAAGCAGTGGGCGTGTGTAAAGCGATTTGTTTGCAGCTTATCTCTGTCAATCCTCAGCTTCGAGAAGCCGTGGAGGCCGAAAGACGTGAAGGTGGATTTCTATCAGGATATGAGAGTAATGGTACCTCAGTGAGACGAGAGTCGATCATTGTCCCTTCTAAGTTGCAGGGACTCTCACAACAGCAGCTGTTAGACGCGATATCAACACTATAGCCCCATGTACTCGGTTATGCAAGGGGCGGGAAACGACTAGGAACGGTGCTTGTATAAGGCTCACGCTATCAGGCAACAAGCCAACTTATCGCGATTATTAACTAATCATGAGCGTCATGTTTGTATTCCTTTAGATAGTAGTTTTAAGGCCCGGATTTCGTTGAATGTCAGCAGCGCTTTGCCATTTCTTAGGAGACAATACTCTATTAGGGAAATGCCGATATATCTATATAGATAATACCACTAATCTTCGTGTTGGACTGGTTATTAGTGTCGACTGCTGATCTTGCATGATATATTCAAGGAGAGAGATATATATATATTGATATATAAAATCCAGACAATCCAGCCGAACAAGAGGCGATCAGCGATGATTGGAAATCGGCAGTTAAAGGAAGGAGTCGGTTGGGTGAATTTAGAGAGAGAGATAGGGGTAGATTGTTGTGCTGTCCTATACTGTACAGGTTGGATATCTAGCGATAAGCGTGAAGCTATTAGGTTAGGTGTTTCCTTGTACGGTTTGGGTTATGGGAACGGAATGGAAGGGAAGGGGTACTTGATTGATTGATTGATAGGGATTTGGAATATCTTTGTGGGAAGCATCTGCATGGCCATAATCCATATACCATATACGCACGTCGTTCGCAAACAAAGCACAGCGCAGCACGGCACAGCTACACCCCGATGTTGCAAAGATAAGTCCAGTCCACCCTTCGAGATAGGGATATGCACCACCACCACTACCAACCACCCAAGGCACATTCAGCACTAAATGATCTCCACGACAAAAGTCGCCTTCCCCATCCCCACCATTGCCAAATAAGCCTCCAACTCGTCATCCTCGTCAATACTCCACTTCGTCCCCGCCTCACTGCCCACCGAAGGCGCCACGCCTTCAATCCTCTTCACGCTAGCCTCTCCATCCCCGGTCTGCGTGAGAGCCAACTGCTTAAGCGTATCCACGGTAGAGGGGGTGTTCAGAGTGTTAAGCCAGACTTTAGGATGTGTGTCGAGGTATTTGGGCGACGAGGAGGGCGCGATGCGGAAGAAGACGGGGAGCGAGGTGTTTGTGGTCGTTTGAGGGGGGAGGGCTTCGTAGTGGAAGGTTTGTTGCGGCATGGCGGCTGCTTGTAGGAGGGTGGGATCGATCTGCATGTCTTGTGTGTTGCCGTAGTCGAACAACGAGGGCTGGGAAGCGTTGGCGAGGGCTTGGGAGGCGATGTTGGTCATACCACCTGGAGGGAAGGAGATGTTTTGTACGCCGCTCGTCCCGGTGTCATGGTCGGAGGGCCCACAAGGGATGGAATTAGGGGCTGGAGGGTCCATGGACTTCCCTGAAGGGAACGGAGCGTTACTTCTGTCAATAATCGGAGACGGGTTGTGAGCTCTGCGGGCTGGTGAAGAAATTTCTTTGGTGGATTTGCTAGTGTGTTGATTTCGGTACGGAGTCGCATATGGTTGGTTCTCAGGGTTCAACGATTTCGTTAGATGCCCGGGGTCGGTCTTGGTCTGTTGGTCGCGGTGACGCTTCTGCACGTCTGCAGCAATAGACTCGAGGCACTTCATCTTCGTATCGTAATCAGGGTCAGAGGCTCCTCCAGCGAACTTTTGTCGGAGTAGTGGTGATTCCTCGATCCATCTCGCCTTTAGACCTTCCCAGTGTTCGCGAGGCACATCCAGCTTGCTCACAAAGTAGTCCTGTTTGAGGATGGAATCAAATGCAGATCTGATGTTTCTTCCTTCTTGAGGAGTCAAAGCCAAAATGTTCTTCGCCTCTGATATAGTGACACGACTACCAACAGTGCGGATCTTTTTCGTGACATCCATACAGATGATTTCGAACGCCATCGGCTGTTGTGTCTGGCTGGCTGTAACAGCGTTGGATCCCCAAAAGATTCGCTGTAGATGTGGGACATTGCTTATGAGCTCATCCTTGACCCCAGTCCATGTATCGGCACCACACAGAGTCTTCTTGACGACGTTGTTGCTCCGACAGATGCCCTCAAAGATGTCACGAATCTCCATATACAATTTCCTGTCGAGCCCTAATGCTCTCTTGCACTCTTCCAGGGTCAACTCAGACGGATAACGAGGAGGGGCCTCGGGATCTGGAGCAATGCCGGACCAGACTTTCGTTCGACGCCGCCGTGTTCCGTTCTTGAGACGCTCTTCACTCTCCGCTAGAAGCCTAGCCTGTCGTGCTTCTCGCTTTGCAGCGATCTCAGGCGGCAGGCTGGGCTCCGGATCAGCAGTCCTAGCCCTCTTTCCCGCAGACCCATCGACATCATCTTGTGGCGGATCCACCTCCAATCCTAGCCGTCTCCTTTTGCGCTTCTCGCTGCCATTTCCATTCCTGTTGGGCTCTCGTAGCAAAAGATTCTGTTCCTTGCGTAACTTGGTGAGCTCTCGCTCCTTGAGATCCCAGCCTTCACCCCTCAAGATGTCGTGCATCTGCTTGTTTCCCGTGTTGACCTCCCATAGCTCCCGGATTCTCTTGAGAAGGATTGCTTCCTTGTGAGCGGGGCGATGCTTCGCAGGAAATTCCCATTCTTTGAAATGCGCCTGAAAAGCCCGCTTACTATGGTGTAGTGGTCAGTGGAGATCTTCGTGAAACTATGAATCAGTGAAAATGAGCAGGATGATTAGGTTTCGTGTCAAGTACGACCGAGCTCATGTAGCACGTTCGGGAGTCCCCAGGCTCTGTAATGTATCTCATGCAGAGTTATGAGCTCTACAGCCCATGGAAGCAAGAGGATGAGTGGTGTGGACCAAAACAGCCAGCGCGCAGCTGGCTGCCGTAGAGAGTCGACCACGTACCTTGGGGCGAAGCTCTTGTTTTTATAGAACTCGATAATCTCATCCAGCGACTTGTTCTCCATGATATACATCACGTAGCACGCATCACGCTTGTCGTCCCATTCGTATACCATTTTTTCCGGCATTGTCACTTTAATGTCAAAAGAATAGTCGTCTCTGTCGGGACTCGCCCTTTGCTGGAAGACTCCAAACCGGTTAGCGCTTCTTGGCAATATCTGAGTCCAGAGGGCCAACAGAATGTGAGGTATTATGCTTAAGGTACAGGACGAGTGTTGTTATGGCAGGACCGCACTCTCAATACAAGCATGGGAACGCGAGGGGAATATTAAACTCGTACATGTCTATGCGGGAAACTCTACGTCACGTTCGGTGATGAATACACTGACTACAATTGAGAAGGATAATCGATAGGAATCTCAACAATTGACGATTAGAGCCATTCAAGGAGCGTGAAGGGAGCTTCGAGCTTACCATATGTAGCGCATGATCAAGTATCTCCCCGATGTACGCATATGAGTGTAACTCAGGGAGGACAGCTGGGATCGAGTCTCATTGCCATAGAATCCAAGCGGTCTGGATCCATTGTCATAATGCATATATATGAATAAACCGGGTATCAGATACTTCAATGACTATAGCTCCCTCCAACACCTTCGCTGTGTCCCGTACCGCCAAGACGGGTATTCCAGAAGAGCAAACCCCTTACGCCAAACGCATTCCACAACCGTCAAGGTTCAGCTCATAGTTGAAGACCTCGACATCGCCCTTTTCAACCTCAACCACATCGTTGTGATCCTGAACCAGAACAATGACCATTTAGAGCGAGCAGCCTTGCCAGCTGACCCAGCTGTGTCTCCCCTACTCTTTTGCTGCGATGCTCTGGATTCAGACGCCTCCTGGGGATGCATTGGCACAACAGGGAACACCTCTCCTGCAGTCAGAAAACTCGATTTTTCGCTTGCTGCATTGCTTCGTGCCCGCTTCCTTTCCTTCTTCTCTGATGTACGCCTCTCACTTTCCTCGCGTTTCTCCTGTCGCTTGGCTTCCTTCTCCTGTGCTCGAGCTTCAGCGGCCTGATACTTGATTTCTTTCGCCGCTTCCTTCTCCTGGAACTGCCTTCGCAGCTGCTGAACCGTGGCTGCTTGAACGATGGGATCATTGTTCGTGTTTGCAGTATTGGAGCGACTACGTAACCGAAATGCGCTTTCCAGCGATGAGCGTGCTGTAGGTGAAACCATCTCCGAAGGGGCAATCGTATCGGTATTGAAGCGCAATGATGATGGTGTCCCAGGAAGGTTGGTTTGCGAGGAGCTTGTCAGACGTGAGATTGAGCCGGTACGCACGTGAAGAGGCGGAGGTCGGCGTGTTGATGGTAGTGGGGCATATGATGTTGTTGTGTTTGAAGATGGTTGATGCGACTGTGAGTCAATGAATGGTGCCTCACCAGTCGTGATTCCTGTGGGTGATTCGCTTTCAAGTGAGGTCTTGTATGAATTAGCTAAAGGTGGTGTATACGGTCGCGGTGTCTGGCGCATTGGATGCACATATTGCGAGCGGAAGCGATTGCTCGAGGTTGTGTCCGTTGACAGTTCAGAGGCACCGCTCGTCGTGCGATTATGATACCCTCGTCTTGAATCTGGAGCCCTGATTTCGGATGATGAATAAATTCCTAGACCTTCGTTTTCCGCAGCTGATCGAGACAAGTCGATCGTCACATTCTCTTGCGAGGTGAATTTCCGTAAAAGCGGTTTTATCTTTACTTTGCCCTTTGAATTTGATATCCTTTCAGGTGAGGCGTACGGGTCAGCATGTGCGCTGGCAGGAATCGTTGAGCTCGAGGTTTGTAGTAGATAATCGGGAACAAAGGTCGGCGAGGTAGGTGAGGCTACAGAAGTGCCACGGCGATGGATTTTCGCATGCGACGCTCTTGCAGCGGCTAGCGCCCCATGACTTGGAGATGACTTGATTTTGGGAAGCTTCGGCCGTGGGCTCTTCCTGCTTGATACATCTTTTGTGAGGCGCGGACTGCTCCACGATGGTCCACTGCCGCCGTATTGCGCGGATGACAGCGGCCCTTCCGTCTGCGAGCTGTATACCCGTCCCCCAGCCAACGATGTCTGAGACGATAATGTGCTACCCAGCTGCTGATATGGCAGAGATTCATCGAAGGGTCTCGCCATGGTGCGTTCTAAGATCACGACAACTGGATGGCGCGCCGGACGTGGTCGGAGAGTATTTGAGCAATATTATCGTGGCATATCCTCACTGAAGGTGACTGGAGAATGGAAGATGATGTGAGAAGGACAAAGCCATCCAAGAGTAAGCAGTAGATGTTGTCGTTGGTTCCGCAGCTGACCGGTGGGTGTTGGCCCCTACTTCAGACACACCCCCTCCTCAGATGAAACCCCCCTTTAACGTTAACCGAAGTCGCGACTGGCAGGACGTCTATGGGGTACAAATGGGCGGATGTGGAGTGCTAATCCTTGATGTCACGACTATGAAGATATTGAAGGAAAGGAACCTCGAGATGATGTTTACATTTATGCGCTGTCGTGCTCGGCCGATTGCCTCTCCAGTCTCGGAGCGTGCACGCGAGGAAAAGACCGAAACTACCTAGATCTGCAGCTCGCTGCGCCACAGGTTCTACGAAGACAACTGCAAAGCCTCAGCGCTTGCTCGGTCTGATCCGAAATACAATGGAGACGGAAACCTTGCCCTCGGTGCGATGTCACAGCTGCATGCTGACGACGTCTTTCAACAGGGCTTTGATGATTTGGCAATATAGAATATCCATGGAGGCAAACTGTCAGGACCTTTACCTTGAATGCAGCATGTGACTAGTAATTAGAATAGAGGTGCTTGTTCAATCCCCGTGCTGCTTCGTTCCTTGTATTTTGCTATGAGACCCAGGTTGCAGGGCCCAACTTCATGGGTTGGGAGATCCGCATAATCCGCTCCAAAGGACTCGATCCTCCGTACTTTGAGCTTTGATGGAATTGGTCTTTCGTGAGGCGCTGGAAAAGTATCTAGATAAGTACTAAGAAGATCGAGGTCCCTCGGGTGGATAATCTGGAATATAGAACTAGGGCTAGGGTTTGATCAACTCTCCAAATTGCTTGGCATATGGGAAATCTCCTCGCAATTAACAAGTCGTTGAAAACATTCGTTGTGACTTCAAGGTGTTGCGCGATTGCAGTACTTTATAATCCAATATGCCTGGGCGGGCAAAGAAATCAACGAAGAAGTTCGAAAAGAACCACTTGAAAGACGCCATCGACAAGCGTAAAGATAGTGCGAAAATAAAGCAGAGGCAGCAGACAAAGGTGAAGAAGCAGAAGAGGAACGCGGCAGATAAAGCAAAAGCGTCTGACAATGAAGACGAGCCTGCAGCTGTCTTGGCTAAGGCTAGGGGAGGGGCGGTCGCCAATGATCTGAGCAAAATGAGTGTGGACGAATTCTTCCAGGGCGGACTTCAACTCCCAGAACAAAAGACGAAGCATAAAGCGGGAGGAAAACAGAAAGAGGCTTCCCTGGTAACAGGCAAGCGGAAGCGAAATGAAGAGGATGCAGATACCAGTGCTTCGGTTGAGGACAGTCCAGATGCTGGAAGCGCTGATTTGGGTTCTGAGGGAGAAGATAGGCTGGAAGCACACAAGGGTGATCTTGATGCTCTGGCTGAGAAGGACCCAGAATTCTATCAGTACCTCAAGGAGAATGATGCCGAGTTGTTGGATTTCAACGAGGACGCAGATCTTGCGGAGGTCGACCAATTGAGCGAAGAAGAAGTACCGAAGAAGAGAAAGAAGCAGAAAAAGACCAAAGGAAAGGAAGTAGTGGAGGAAGATGGGTCGGAGGACGACGATCAATCTGAAGTCACAATGGCCATGGTTCGCAAGTGGAGCACCGCCATGTCCGAACAGCACTCTTTACGGGCGATGCGTCAAGCAGTACTCGCATTCAGAGCTGCCGCGTACGTCAATTCTGACGACGGGAAGGAGCACAAGTACTCCATATCAAGCCCAGAAGTATACCACGAGCTACTGGTCACCGCGCTTGAAAACGTCCCAAAGGTCCTAAGCCATCATCTACCGGCGAAGGAGTCGACAACCGGAAAAATCCGCATTGCAACGGACTCGAAGAAATACCGCACCTTGACACCGTTGCTGAAGTCGCACTGTACCTCCATTCACCATCTGATGGAAAACTTGTCCGATGCTCAAACTATCAAGCTCACCCTGTCTTCACTGCTGCCTTTGCTCCCCTACCTACTATCGTTCAAGAAGGTACTCCGGGACCTGATCAAGACAACGGTCAATATCTGGTCGGAGACCGCAAGCGACGAAGCCACAAGAATCACTGCCTTTCTCGTCATCAGACGCTTCGCCATCATCAGCGACGCCTCCCTCCGCGAAGCAGTCCTCAAGACCGTCTACCAAGGCCTCGTCAAGGGCAGCCGCATCACAAACATCCACACCCTACCTGGCATCAACCTGATGAAGAACTCCGCCGCCGAACTCTGGGGCCTCGACCCCAACATCGGCTACACGACCGGCTTCACCTACATCCGTCAACTGGCCGTCCACCTCCGAACCAGCATCACGCACCCCACGAAAGACTCCTACAAAACAATCTACAACTGGCAATACACGCACTCCCTCGACTTCTGGTCCCGCGTCCTCTCCACCCACTGCTCGCCCTCCACGAACCCGGCCCTGAAAACCCCCTCCGCCTCCCCCCTCCACCCGCTAATCTACCCCCTCGTCCAAATCACCCTCGGCGCCCTCCGCCTGATCCCAACCCCAACCTACTTCCCCCTCCGCATGCACCTCACCCGCGCCCTCCTCCGCATCTCCCTCACAACACACACCTACATCCCCCTCTTCCCCGCCCTCCACGAAGTCCTCGCCTCCCCGGACCTCTCCAAACCCCCCAAACCCTCCACCCTCGCCCCCCTCGACTTCTCCACCAGCCTACGCGCCCCGAAAACCTACCT
>JAABUV010001031.1_pt1 | contig 41133 bp, 36 predicted proteins | sample 5559971 | NCBI WGS metagenome assembly JAABUV01 (sample SAMN10711881, study PRJNA513362) | rock metagenome | isolation source: Antarctica rocks | place: Antarctica: Victoria Land, Knobhead nord | collected 2015-12-19 | reverse complement strand
TCTTGCGACACTTGGAGTTCGGCTCGAACTCGCAGCGTTGTTCGGGCGCTGCCGTGAAGACTGCCTGCCATAGCGCTTCCTCCGCTTCTCGCGTCAGGTTAACGTCACGACTCCCCAAGACCAAACATGACAAATCTTCGAAGAGTCGTTGCCAGCCCAATTCCGCGCAAGTTTGCTCGCTCGGAAGATAAAAACGGCTGGGCCAGGCCCAGCTTTGGACCGAGACGCCGTCGACTTGCTGCGCGTCCGCTAGGCTACGGAGGTGTCGACATTCCGCGAAGGTCTTGCGTATGGCATCCGTGGTGCACCCTCTAGCGTAACACGGAAGTTGACGCCCTCCGGCCATTATCGCGGCCCCAATGCCCCTGGACTGACCGTCGGCGCGAGGCACCGCGAGGGCGTTGCCTGCCCCGTGAGGCAAGTCCGGCAAGGGCCGAGTCAGCACCCAACAGGCGTCCCCGAACTCTCGCTCCGTCGTCACGCGGGAGCTTGCATCGTCAGGCATCGACGGTAGCAGTCTCAATGAAGGGTAAAAGGGGGCAGTCGGAGGAGCGTCCCCGAGCATTGCCTGCCTCACGTGTTCGTAGCGCAGCCGCTGCGTCAATGAATTTCGATGCACAGCGAGGCTTCGCCGACCGGCATCCGGACCAGGTTTGGTTCGCGCACGAAGCGTCCTAATGGACAATCCCATCGAGGCTTGTCGATACCCGATGAACGGTGTCAGCTCGAAACTATCGATGATCCTAGAGACGTCCCAGTACGCGGCGGCTGCCCCGTGCACATAGCAGTTCCAGGCGCTGCTCAGGTAGGCCAACAGGACCTCAGAGGCCAGCCGCAGGTCATCCCCTCCACCGTCGGGATAATCCTTGACCAGTTTCAGTCGCAGAATGCGGTGGCTCAGCCTGGCCCAGCCAGGGTCCTCAAGGCCGGTGGCCCGAGCATCGCCGTGGAGATCCCGAGCCTTCAAGCCGTCTTGTCGATCGGCTTCGATCGCGAAGTCCTCGGCCATGTAGCGAACTTGACGGCAGCCGGTCAGCCAGGATCGGTGAACTCTGGCCAATCGGTGAACTCCGTCTGCTGGAACGGTCTTCCAATCTCCTCCCTCGTTTACGATCCGCTGGTCGACGTTTGCGATCCGCAGGCCGACCGTCAAACGCGCGACCCTGTCGTAAAGTGAGCCGATGGAATCGCCGGGCTTGTCTTGCTTTTCCAGAAAGGGAGCATCACACGCAAGGCCATTGGGTAGAGGCTCGGGAACCGCTTCGTCGATTTTGCGGCAATCGCCTTTGCCAGGCTTGGACGTCCATCCAAGGTCCGAAGCAGGCTCGCAAGGATTTGGGGTCGGTTGCGATCGCCCAGCGTCCTGCTCGCCTGGCAAGGAAGGGGCCACTTTGCGCGACCGGGCGGAGACCCGCCTTATGGCTGCGCTCCTTCGCAGGCCTGTCGGATCACATTGCGGCGACCTTCGCGAGCAGAGATCTCCAGCACGTGCTCGGACCAAGCCTCCAGCGCGAGGGCCTTCTCCGCATCCCATTTGTGGCGTTGGTAAATGCCGGCGACTCCTCCACGGCTGCCGGACACATGGTTCAGAACCGCTTCGTTGACCTCGAACGGCACTCCGAGAGTTTGGAAGCCTGTAGACGCCGTCCGCCGAAGGTCATGCAGCCACAATTGGCGACGCCGCTCGCCTCGTTCAGGGCCATCTTGCTCTTGGACCAATTGCCGAACGGCCTGCCGTCCTCGCCCGGGAAGATCAACTCCCCCAACGTCTGCAGCATCGCCAGGATGATCTTGCGGACGGCCGCGCTCAGCGGGACGACGGTCACCTCCTTGTTCTTGGTGCGGGTACCCGGGATAGTCCAAACCATGAGGTCCTTGGACAGCTCGTCCCACCGCATGCCCGCGACCTCCTGGCGCCGCTGGGCGGTGAGCAGCAGCACACGGACGATCGGACCGTATGCGGACGGGATCCCGCCGTCAGCGATCCAGACTCTGACATTTCCGCATCGTCCAGGACCCGGTCGCGCTCGGTCGTAGCCAAGCGGGTCGCCAGCTCCTTGAACGGGTTCGCCGCGATCGTTCTGTCCCCGATGCTCCACCCAAAGCACGCGCCGCCGTATGCCTTGATCGAGCGGGCGATGGACCGACTGCATCCCTTGAGGATAGGCGCAAGGTGTTCCCGGGTCAGGTCCTCGGCGGGCTTGTCCAGCCAGTCCATCAGCGCCCGTTTCAGCAGGCGGGGCGCCTCCTTGCGATAGCTGGCCGAACGGTCGCAAAGATGGCGCGCTTCCCATTCGCCGATAGGGTGCCGGACCGTGACACGCTGGCGCAGGGCGGCCGCCTTGGTGGCCCTCCTGGCTGCCAAGCGGTCGGTTGCGGGGCCGAGGCCCAAAGCGACTTGCCCCAAGGCTGCCATCGCCGCTTTGCGTGCAGCGTTGAGGGATATCCTAGCCACCTTGTCGAGCGGGAGACGCTTCCGCTACCCGTCGACCGTGTTGTACTGCACCAAATAGGACTTCGCGCCGCCGGACGTCACACGCACCGCCAGCCCGCCCTGCTTCGTGTCGAACAGGAGGCGGTCCCGCCGGCCAATCGGGCAGTCCAGCTTTTCGATCATGTCCTCGGTCAACTTCATGCTCATGCGATTCGTCCAATGTTCCAAGAAGCCTGCAAGAAAAGCAGCGAACCTCCAAGCGGACCCTTCCAGGTGACCCGTTCCGTCGCCTTCTGCCGTTCCTGTCAGGTCACGGGATCAGGATTACGCACTTAAGTGTGTAATAACAATCGCGATTTTCCGCCCATGACTGGCCTTGACTTGTCCTGTTGGTCCCGAATAGCTGAATGGCATTCAGGAGGTCAGGGGTTCGACTCCCCTTGGCTCCACCATCGGTTCGAGGGGCATCGGCAGGCCCGTATAGTCGGCCTAGGCGCAAATCGGCTTCGCGCGTCCCTGCCGTCCCCCGAACCGAGCAGTCCACAGACGATGCCAGCCTCGGCGGCCTATCGAGCTTGGCTTTCGCGCAACGGCCCGAGCGGCGTGACGGCCACCGGGGCGACGCCCTCCCGCTTGATCCCGAGTGCGCCCGCGCTGCCGGGGCTGACATCGATGATGCGCCCGGCGACGTGCGGACCGCGGTCACGCACCTGGACCATCGCGGTTCTGCCGTTCTTGAGGTTGGTGACCCGGGCCACCGTGCCCAGCGGCAAGGTTTTGCTCGCGGCTGCATTCGAGGCGGGGTCGAATGCCGTGCCGTCGGCCATCCGGCGTCCCTGGAGGCGGGTGGCGTAAATCGAGGCTTTGCCTTTCTGCACACCGCCGGAATGGGCATGCGCGCCGGCTCTCGCCCGAGCATCCGCGGCGGCCGGCCAGCCGGCCCACACCAGCCCCAGCAGCCCGCCCACCGCCATCATGTTCCGTATCTTCATCGATCGCCATCCTTGCCCGCAGTGCTGGGCAAACTCCGACTACGCCGACCGGTTCCCGGCAAGATTGGCTAACTGGCGCCCGCACGCGGCAGGCTGGCACGGTCTTGCCGGCCGCGGTTCGTCCCGGCAGTCTGCACGGCCATGAACCTGCCCCCTTCCGACCCCGACCGCTGCTCCACTGCTCTCGACAGCATGGGCCGCGTGCTCGCGGCCTGCGCCCGGCTCGCCATGGCCGCCTTGTGCCTGTCGTTCGCGACTGCCCATGCCGCCTCGCCGCCCGCCGTGGAGGCTGCCCACGGCATGGTCGTCACGTCCCAGCGCCTCGCGTCCGAGGTGGGCGTGGACGTGCTGCGCCAGGGCGGCAACGCGGTGGATGCGGCGGTCGCGGTCGGCTACGCCTTGGCTGTCGTCAACCCGTGCTGCGGCAACATCGGCGGCGGCGGTTTCATGACGCTGCACCTGGCGGACGGGCGCGACCGGTTCCTCGACTTCCGCGAGACGGCGCCGGCCGCGGCGTCGGCCGACATGTATTTGGATGGCCAGGGCAAGGTGCGGACCGAGGCCAGCCTGTACGGCTCCCGCGCCGCCGGGGTGCCGGGCACGGTCGCCGGGCTGGAAGCGGCACTGGCGCGCTACGGCACGCTCCCGCGCGCGACGGTGATGGGCCCCGCAATTCAACTGGCCCGCGACGGTTTCGTCGTCACCCGCGGCGACACCGATATCCTGGATGCGAAGGCGGAACGCTTCCGTCGCCAGCCGGCTGTCGCGAGGGTTTTCCTTCGCCCGGACGGCAGCAGCCTCCAGCCCGGCGACCGCCTCGTGCAGGCGGACCTCGCCGCGACCCTCGCCGCCGTTTCGGCTGGAGGGGCGGATGCATTCTACAAGGGCCACGTTCCGCAGGCGGTCGAGGCCGCTTCCAAGCTCGACGGCGGCGTTCTCACCGCGGCCGACTTCGCCGCCTATCGTGTCGAGGAAACCGAGCCGCTCCACTGCAGCTATCGCGGCGCGGTGGTGGTGTCAGCGCCGCCGCCCTCGTCGGGAGGAACGACGTTGTGCGAAATCCTGAACGTCCTGGAGGGCTACGATATGACGGCGTCGGGGTTCCACAGCGCGCGATCCGTGCACCTCATGGTTGAGGCGATGCGGCACGCCTACCTCGACCGCAACACCTTCCTCGGCGACCCGGCGTTCGTCCACAACCCGCTCGAGCGGCTGCTGTCGAAGGAGTACGCCGCCCAAATCAGGGCCAAGATCACCGATCGGGCCACGCCGTCCCAGGACATGCAGCCCGTGGATGCACTGCCCGGCATGGAGCCGCGCGAAAGACCGGAGACGACGCAGTACTCCGTGGTCGACAAGGACGGAAACGCAGTGTCCGTCACCTACACCATCAATGGCGCGTTCGGCGCGGTCGTCATTGCCGGCGACACCGGGTTCCTGCTGAACAACGAGATGGACGATTTCACGATCAAGCTCGGCGCGTCCAACCTGTACGGGCTCGTGCAGGGGCAAGCCAACGCCATCGCGCCCGGCAAGCGCCCACTCTCCTCGATGGCACCCAGCATCGTGACGCGGGACGGCCGGACGCTGCTGGTCACCGGCTCGCCGGGTGGGTCGCGCATTATCACCATTACGCTGCAGACGATCTTGAATGTCATCGATTACGGCATGACGCCGGGGGAAGCGGTGGATGCCCCCCGTATCCACCATCAGTGGTTGCCGGATGTGCTGTACGCCGAGCCGTTCGCGCTCTCGCCCGACACGCAGGACCTGCTGCGCAACATGGGCTATGCCATTACCGAGCAAACTCCATGGGGAGCTGCGGAGATGGTGGCGGTTGGCTCGGAGAAGGCTGCTTTGCGCACCTTCGGCGTGCCTGCCAACGACCCGGCGCGATCGGGGCGAATGCGGCCTGGACTGTTGTATGGCGCCAACGACGACCGGCGGCCGGCAGGGGCAGCGATCGGCTACTGATAGGAGTGGCGAAGTAGAGTCGTGACACAACGGGCCGGTGGCCGGCTGGAACGGCGCCGGCCACCGGTGGAAGCGTTACAACGCTCGCCGGCCGGCCACCGCGTGATAGATGAGCAGGACGACGATCGCGCCGACGACGGCGACGAACATGCTGTACAGGTTGAACCCGGTGACCGGCGCCGCCCCGACCAGCGAGAACAGGAAGCCACCGACCACGGCCCCGACGACGCCAAGGACGATGTCGATCACCAAACCTTCACCGCTCTTGTTGATGACCTTACTGGCAATAAAGCCTGCAATCAGTCCAAGAACCAGCCACCCAATAATTGACATTTTCTTCCTTCCAGAAGGACTGTGTTAAGAGTTGTGAAGGCTATCCGCTATAACTCTGGCTTAGGAGTGGAGTTGCCTGGGAATCGCTCGACCGTGGCATCCTCACGGCGGACGGTGTTCCGTATCGCTTCCGCCCGTTCGACTGGCGTCTCTATGACGTAGCGATGAACACGGGCGCCGCCGCGGTTGACGAGCGGCTTGCCGACGTCGAGCCGCTCCTCGGCAAGGCGAAGGGCATCGTCGGCCGGTTCCGGGCCGTAATCCAGGGCTGGCTCGTCGAGATCGACAGGGTTGTGACTTTCCAGAATTTCGATCACCTGAATGACGTAGGCCCGTTTCACGGTGACGCTGACGGCGGTTGGCCCATTCCCCGAGGGCTCGGCGGCGACGGCGTCGCGACCCGGTGCGAACGGGTGTTGGTCGATGGCGCCCTTGGGAACCTTCGCCGCCAGGAGTTCACGGACGGCAGCCCCCGCGTGGTCGGCCGTATCGAATACGGCAACGATGGTTTCATCGATCGTTTCATCGATCATAGCGTCTGAACCTTGCTGTTCGGCGGAACCGCTGTGGTGCAAGCGGGGTCGGGGAGCGAGTCACCACGGGATGGCGTCGCGTACGGTATCCCTGCCGCTCCCAAAGGCGTTTTGCCCGGTGCCCCTCATCTCGCCCGGGCTGCGATAATCCTGATCCTTGCGATGGTCCGGGATTTTACCAATCGACGCTTCGACGCGGCCGGGTGCCTCCTTGCTGGCGGCATCGACGTGCTGCTTGCCCATACGACATCCTTTTCACCGTCGTTTACGGTCTCGCGGAAGCGAACCTGTGCTGCGGCTACGTTCAGTACGGGGAGATGTTGCACCTCTGTCTAGTGTCGAAGCAGGGCTGAAGCGTCGTTTTGCTCAGGTTAAATTGCACTATTCTGCCGTGATTCCTGCACTACGCCGGGCGACGCCGCCGTCGTTTGTCGCGCTTTGCCGCGGGTTTAGCCGGTGCGCCAAGCCCGCGCTCGCGCGCCCAAACGACGACCGCGCTTCGCCGGTGCACGCCAACTTTGTCGTAAATCGCAGAAACGTGATTGCGAACAGTATTCCGAGCAATGCCCAGCTTGCCCGCGATCTCCTCGTCGCCCAATCCTTGCGCCATCAACCCAAGCACGTCGCGCGCGCGGTTCGACAAGGCGGCCAGTTCCGGGCCGGCTTTGGAACCGCTCGGCTGGGTGAGGCTCGCCAGCTTTTCCATGATCTTTTGACCGAGCCAAGAGGTGTCTTGCATGACCGACTCGATCGCCGTCAGCAACTCGGTTTCAGTCTGCTTGCGCTCCGTGATGTCCAGCATCACGCTGAGCACGCAGCGTTCCTGATGGATGTCCACCGTCTCAGCCGAGAATAGGTAGTCTGCGGCATCGCCGTTCTTGGCTTTGAGCCGGATGTCGATGCTGCGGACGTGCCCGGTTTGCTTGAGGTGCCGCGCGATCTCATCCTGGATGCCGCCATCTCCCCACATGCCGATTTCGCCGGCGCTGCGGCCGAGAATCTCCTCCCGCCGCCATCCGGTCGCTGTCGTGAATGCGTCGTTGACGTCGAGCAGGCGCAGGCCGCTGAGGGTGAGGATGGCCATGGGACCCGGTGACATGCGGAACGCCGTGGCGAAACGCTGCTCGCTCTGCCGCAACGCGTCCTCGGCCTGCTTGCGCGGGTGCAGGTCGGCGAAGGTGAACAGCATGCAGGCCTCATCGCCGATCTCGATGGGCTGACCGGCGAGCAGGACCGTCTTCTCGCTTCCATCAGGCAGGCTGAGGCATCCCTCCATCTGCGGAATGGTCGCGCCGGCGTGCAACCGTTCGACGGCGAAATCGCGTCGATGGGCGTTCCGCAGGATGTCGATCTCGTGCACCGAGCGGCCCACGAGCGCCTCGCGGACATACCCGGTCAGTTCGAGGAAGCCCTGGTTGACTTTCACGTAACGCATGTCGGACAGGCGCGCGATGACGGCCGGGGCCGGGTTGGCGCCGAACGTCCGCTCGAACCGCTCCTCGGCGTCGAACCGCTCCGTCTCGTCGTTCAGGATCAGCACGAGGCAGTCGGGTTGTCCCTCCGGATCGGTGATCACTAACGTCCGGTTCTGGTGGATCCAGTGCTTGTTCTCCCCGGGGCGCCTGACCCGGACCACGACCTCGCGGAACGACTCCCCGGCGAGCAGGCGCTCCATCGGATACTCGCCCGCGGTAAGCCTCTGCCCATTCTGGTAGCATAGCTCGAACCGGTTGCGGTACTCGGAAACATCGGCGCCGAGATCCTTCCGGGATTTGATCCCGTGAAGTGCCAGCGCCGTTTCATTGGCCCAACAGATTGTCCGGTCGGGGTTCATCATGATCACGCCCTCGGTCAGCTCCGCGATGATTTGCTGCAGCTGCGTCCGGCCGGCCCGCTGGTTTGGAATGTTGTCAGCCATCATGCCTGATCAAGCGACGGTCCACTCGGTAAGTTGCGAGCGGAAGCGCCGGTATGGCGCAGGGTTCCTCACGCAACATCTTGGAAACGGGGATAGCATGTTCCTGTAAGCCTCAGGAGGACAGGATGGCCGACTACTACGTTGCTGACCTTGGGCACAGCCGAGCTGAAGACCTGTATATCTCGTTTCGTCGGCCGGACCGCAGCGACGGTGTCTGCTGGCCACTGCCCTGGGCTGGGGTTTGGCCCGAAGCCGGCGTGCGGCAAGCGTCCGAGGCGATCGACGGCGTCGAGGCCGTCGCAGTGCCGATCGACGCCGTGCATGCCCTCGCGACCGAGCCGGCAACCGGCCGGATCGACGGCGACATCGGCCCGGTCGTACGCAACTCGGCCTCGAACCGCAGGGCGCTCGTCCTCGCCGCTCGGCGCGACATCGCCCGCACCGAAGCTTTCGATATCCCGTATGCGGAGCACGTGGTGCAGGGCGGCGAGAGCATGGTGAAGGCACTGGGAATGCTGTTGCCTCTGCTCGGACGCGAGGACAACATTGGCAACGACCGTTTGTGGCAACTGCGAGCCGACCTGCTCGCAGCCCTGGATACGAGCGACGCGCGGCGTGGCGAGCGGGCTGTCCTGGCCGTTACCGCGACGCTGCAAGAGGGCGGCGCGACGTCGCCACGAATGGCGCCGCCGCAGCGGCGGGTTCGTGCCCCCCAGGCGCCGGGTCAAGCCGAGGTGGCGATCCTCCAGTTCTCGACGCCGCCGATAGGTCAGCAACCGCCGTCGCCGGACGCCGAGGTGGGCGTGAAAATATCGAAGTCGTGAGCAGCCGGTTCAGTCTAGGGCGGCAAGACGATGGTGTTTCGTCGCATGTGGCGAGCCTCCAGGCCGGTGGCGAAGCCGAAGGGCCTGATGCAGGGGCACTGCAGATTCTGTACGGACGACCGGACGGCAGCCATGTTCGTCGTCCCAAACCGAGCATGAGCTTGGCTGCCTACGCCAGTGCACCGCACGCTTGGCGAGACCCAGTCATCGCGGTAGATAGGCATTCCGTCTTGGGGTGGCTGGATTTTTGGACAGGCCGAACATGCTCTCGCGCAACCCGCCCTGGCATCTTGCACTCGCTGGAACGCCTGTTCCAGCGGCGCTTGCACGAGATACGGACGGACATCTGGTCTGCCATCAGCGAGCGCGCGCCGCGTGCGCCGATGGGAAGCCGGTGAACTTCGTATGACGTCGGGTTCGGCCTCCGTCACGGACTCCGGCGGGCGCATACCGGCGATCTCTGACGCACCCGCGTCGCTTGACCCAGGGCCGATCGACTACCCTGCAATGGAGCGGAAATGGCAGGCGCTATGGGACAGCAAGGGCTGCTTTCGGGTCGAGGATGTTCCCCAGGACGGCCGGCCAAAGTATTATGTGTTGGAGATGTTCCCTTACCCGAGTGGCAAAATCCATATCGGCCATGTCCGCAACTACACGTTGGGCGACGTCGTCGCGCGCTACAAGCGCGCGTGTGGTTTTTCGGTGTTGCATCCGATGGGGTGGGACGCTTTCGGCCTCCCGGCGGAGAACGCCGCCCGGGAGCGTGGCATCCACCCTGCCGATTGGACGTGGGCCAATATCGCCGCCATGCGCACCGAATTGCAGCGCATGGGATTGTCGATTGACTGGTCGCGAGAGATCGCCACGTGCGATCCCGCCTACTACGGCCAGCAGCAGCGTTTGTTCCTGGACTTCCTGGCCGCAGGGCTGGTCGACCGCCGCGAGGCATGGGTCAACTGGGACCCGGTGGATCAAACGGTGCTGGCCAACGAGCAGGTCGTCGATGGCCGGGGCTGGCGTTCGGGCGCCGCGGTCGAGAAACGAAAATTGGCGCAATGGTTTTTCCGCATCACGGACTATGCGGCGGACCTTCTTCACGCGCTAGACGGCCTGGAGAGGTGGCCTGAGCGCGTTCGCACCATGCAGGCTCGGTGGATCGGCAGGAGCGAGGGCGCCCGGGTTCGGTTTGAGCTCGTCGATGACGTGCCGGATACCGCCTCCATCGAGGTCTACACGACCCGTCCGGACACGCTATTTGGAATGTCGTTTCTAGCTGTCGCGCCGGAACATCCAATCGCTGCTTTGGCGGCGAGCAGCAATGGGGACGCTGCAGTGTTCGTGGCGGAATGCCGCGCACTGGGGACCAGCGAGGCCGCCATCGAGACGGCGGAGAAGAGAGGGTTCGACACCGGTTTCCGAGTTCGTCACCCGTTCATGCCCGGTGTCACGTTTCCGGTCTGGATCGCCAACTTCGTACTCATGGAATACGGAACCGGGGCGATTTTCGGGTGCCCGGCCGGGGACCAGCGGGACCTCGATTTCGCTCGCAAATATGGGCTTCCCGTTATTCGCGTGGTCAAGCCGGATTGCGATGCGGAGCCCGGCCTGGCTGGAGACGTCGCCTACGATGGCGATGGCACGATGATCAATTCCGGGTTCCTGAATGGGTTGACCACACTGGAAGCCCAGCGGCGGGCGATCCTGTCTTTGGAAGCGGCCGATGCTGGCAAAGGCGTGGTCAACTGGCGTTTGCGGGATTGGGGCGTCAGCCGGCAACGCTACTGGGGATGCCCAATTCCGATCATCCACTGTCGTGATTGTGGAGCAGTTCCCGTGCCGCGGTCCGACCTGCCGGTTCGGTTGCCGCTCGACGTGCGTTTCGATGTGCCCGGCAATCCGCTCGACCATCACGCGGACTGGCGGAACGTGCCCTGCCCTTGCTGCGGGGCGTTGGCGCAGCGCGAGACCGATACGTTGGACACCTTCGTCGATAGTTCCTGGTATTTCGCGAGATTCTGCAGTCCGGAAGCTGATGGGCCGTTTAACCCCGAAGCGGCTGAGCACTGGCTTCCAGTGGATCAGTATATTGGCGGCATCGATCACGCGATTCTTCATCTTCTATACTCCCGCTTCTTCACCCGTGGCTTGTCGAAGGTGGGCCGCCTGGCCCTGGCCGAACCGTTCGACGGGTTGTTCACCCAGGGTATGGTGACCCATGAGAGCTACCGGCTCGCCGATGGTGGTTGGCTGTATCCCGACGAAGTCCAGAAAGGTGCTGACGGTCAGATAACGGATATCCGCTCCGGAATGCCGGTCGAGATCGGGCCGGTCGAGAAGATGTCCAAATCGAAGCGGAACACCGTCGATCCGGAAGGGGTCATCCGACGTTTTGGCGCCGACGCCGTACGCTGGTTCGTTTTATCAGACAATCCACCTGAGCGAGACATGGAATGGACCGAGGCAGGAGTGGCAGGAGCGCATCGTTTTCTGTCACGGTTGTTGCGACTGTCCGAGACTATTGGGCCTGCCCCGAATCATGGTGCCGGGGCGCCGGGCGAACACGGTTCGCTCGGACGCGTAGCGCATCGGACCATAGCATCGGTGACGGCCGCATTGGACACCTTCTCATTCAATGTGGCGGTCGCACGTTTGCATGAACTGTTCAACGCGATCGCTGCGGCCCATCGGTTGGTGCCTGATGCAGATGTCATCGAGATCAGATGGGCGTTGAACGTGTTTGTTTGTCTAGCAGCGCCGATGATCCCGCATGTTGCCGAGGAAGTGCATCGTATCCTTTGTCCTGGAGATGAGGCCATGGTTATAGCCATGCCGTGGCCCATTGCCGACCCGGCTATGCTCGTCGAGCACACCGTCAACATAGCTATTCAGATTATGGGCAAGCTTCGCGGCACCGTGAGCGTGCCAACTGGGTCTGACGAGGAGACGGTGTCGGCGCTGGCCGGGCGGGAGGCAAGAATAGCCGAGTTGCTGTCCGGTGTTCGGGTCGTCAAACGAATTTTCGTTCGCGACCGTGTCCTGAACTATGTTGTCGCTTGAGCTATCGATGGATGCCCTATCCCGTCGAGCTCTGACGAACCTGCTTCTGCTTGGCGTTGCGGGATGCGGCTTTCGTCCATTATACAGCCGTAAAGACAATATTGCCCCGTCGGAGCATCTGGATGAGGTCAGCGTCGACGTCATCCCTGACCGCCAGGGGCAGCTCCTGCGGCAAGCGCTTCAGCAACGGCTGGAAGGCGCTGGGGATAGCCGTGCCAAGCGATTTGGATTAGCGGTCGTTTACTCCGTCGCGGTTGACGCCTTGGCGATTCAGCGCGACTCGACGTCGACGCGTGTGCGCGTGGTGGCGTCTGCGACATGGACGTTGCGAGGCTTGCAGCCGGGCCAAGGTATTTTAAAGACAGGTTCTGCCCGGATGGTGGACGGGTATAACGTAATCGACCAGCAATATTTTGCTCTCGACCTTGAGAACGAGGATGCTCAGCGACGCCTTGCGGACACGATAGCAAATCAAATAACCTTACAAATGACATCTTATTTCACTAAAAAGATAGTGTAAGTTTCTAGTATGAAAGTTACTTTTAATCAATTTTCAAGATTAGAGGATAGATACGCGCAACTCAACGGAGTGTTGCTGTATGGTTCCGATGAGGGATTAATCCATCAGTACGCGACATTGATCGTCAAAGAGATGTGCGGCTCGGGGGATAATCTCTTTCAACTCTCAACCTTGTCCCGAGAGCAGCATGTACGATTGTCAGAGGAGAGTGCGGCGCGGTCCCTGATAGGTGGGCGCCGGGTGGTCCGTGTCGCTGATGCAGGAGACGCTTTATTGGCTCAGCTGAGGCGACTAGCAGCCCTGCCGAAGGCTGCGTTCATCATTTTGGAGGGGCCCAATCTTGCTGGACGCTCCAAATTGAAAGGCTTTGCGGAGTTGGCGTCGAATTGGGCAGCGATCCCATGTTATCCGACAAGTGGCGTGGCACTTCAAGAAGAAGTAAAGCGGGCTATGAGAGCAGATAAGATCAACATTTCCGATGAAGTAATTCAACAGATTCTGTTGAGACTATCGGATGATTGCTTGTTACGACGTGCCGACTTGGAAACATTGGTGCTCTACGCAGGTGTAGAGTGCGCTCTCACTATTGCGGCAATTCGAGACTGTTTTTCTCTATCTTTGGACAGTACTCTCGATGATGCTTTCCAGGCTGCCACGATGGGTGATGCTTGGGCAACGGACAAGGCCATTGCGAACTTGCTTATAAACAGTATTTCTGGACCAAGCATCTTAGCAGGTTTTACCTATTACTTGATACGCGTCGCCCGAGCTAGGCAGTTGGTCGAGGATGGGATGACAATAGATGCGACCATGCGCGCTCTTAGTCCGCCAATTTTTTTTCAACGGCAGGCGGCATTCGCCGAAGGGCTTCGGCTTTGGACAACCGCGGACCTACTGAGTGTTCTTCGGCAGGTTCGAGGTGCCGACGTCGCGTGCAAAAAAGGCGGCTCAGCCGACGTGACTATTGCAGTTCAAACGTTAACCTGTTTCGCACAAGAGGCCGAACGGCGGCGAACCCGGTCGACTATCGGTTTACGTTCTGCCAAGCAGCATGAGCACGTAATCTAACTGTTCGACTGAACGGTAATGTAGGCGGACCGAGCCACTCCGACCGTTGAAGCTGATTTGTACTTTCAAGCCAAGCTGCTCAGCCAATTGAGTCTCTGCTGCGCTTACATTCGGGTCGGAAGGAGGCAGTGAGCGGTCAGGTAGCTTCTTCTGTTTCGACTTCGGCGCTTTCGAGCAAAGCTCCTCCGCCTGTCGGACGCTTAAGCCTTCTGATAGAATAGTTGCAGCGGCCGTTTCAGGGTTGCTACTGGATAGGATAGCTCGCGCGTGGCCGGCTGAAAGTCGACGAGTTTGAACATGTGCGAGAACGACGGCAGGAAGCTGCAGAAGCCGGAGCTGATTGGAGATATGGCTTCGTGATTTGCCCAAGGTTGCGCCGAGATCTTCCTGGGTCAAGCCAAACTCCTGGATCAACCGTCTAAAACCTTCAGCTTCCTCGATCGGATTAAGGTCTTGTCGCTGCAAGTTTTCCACCAACCCGGCAGCCATGGCGTCCCGGTCGGACATGTCTCGCACGAGGCAGGGAATCGCGGTAAGCCCCGCTGCTTGCGCGGCGCGCCACCGTCGTTCCCCTGCGATGATTTCAAAGCGACCAGCCAAGGTGGCATGAGGGCGAATCAGGATTGGTTGAAGGATACCTTGCCGGGCAACCGATGCGACTAGCTCGGCAAGCGCTTCTGGATCAATGTCTGATCGAGGCTGGAATCGGCTCGGTTCGATCGAAGCGAGCTCTATAATTTGATTGGCTTCGGGTCGGTCCGACGTTGGAGCGTCCCCCATGAGCGAGGCCAGACCACGGCCCAAGCGCACAAGTTTTCGATCAGTCATGGCACTCTGTCGTTGTTGACTCGCGCCAGGAACTCACTCGCGAAGCGTACATAGGCTTGCGCTCCCAAGGAGCGTGGGTCGTACGTAAGCACAGGCATTCCGTGGCTAGGGGCTTCCGAGATTCGGATATTTCTTGGAATTACCGTATCGTACACTTTTAAGCCAAAAAAGCTCCTCGCGTCAGCGGCTACCATTTCGGATAGATTATTCCGTCTATCAAACATCTTTAGCAGAATCCCTTGGAGGGTTAGTCGGCCATTTAGTCTCTGTTGGACACGATCGATGGTTCGTATGAGCTGGCTTAACCCCTCCAAAGCAAAGAATTCACATTGTAGCGGCACCAGAACAGTATCGGCAGCGACTAGGCCATTCAGAGTTAACAACCCGAGGCTAGGTGGGCAATCGATCATGACAATTGTCGGTGTCCGTGCCGTCTGCAACGCTCGAGCAAGCCGATACTCGCGATGCTCCTCTGCTACCAACTCGATCTCTGCACCAGCTAAATTGGGATCAGCAGGGATGATTGCGACGCCGGATATTTGAGTCTGAATCGCAGTACGTGTTGTACTATGCCCGAGCAAAAGCTTATAACTGCCATGGCTTCGTTCGGTGCCGCTGATTCCTAAACCAGTTGAGGCGTTTCCCTGGGGATCGAGATCAACCACCAAAACGTTTTCGCCTAGACCAGCCAGAGCGCTTGCGAGATTAACGACAGTGGTGGTTTTGCCAACGCCACCCTTCTGGTTGGCAACCGCAACCACCAACGGTTTTAGGGAACGTTCGGCTATCACGCGTTGTCCATACCTGAAAAGCTTACCACGATGATTGCTGCATCGAAGCTTGTGACGCTCGGAAACGAACGGATTGTCCTAGAAGGGCTTGCGGGCACCTCTGCCAACTCTGCCTGGTGACTGCGTCCTCTTGGGAAGAGAGCTGTAGCCGAGGGCAGTAGAAGCGGCCGACATAAGGCGATCAATTTATCTAGCCGAGCGACCGCTCGTGCCGTGCAAAGGGGTTGCTGTGGTACAGGTGTTGCTTCTGCGCGACTGTTCCAAACCCGTGCAGGCAAACTGAGTTGTGAGACAACTACCTCAAGAAAAGCCGCTTTTCGACTGTCAGACTCAATAAAATGCCCAAACATCCCAGAGGCGACCGCCAGAGGTATGCCGGGAAAGCCAGCGCCACTCCCGATATCCACGAAGGATGTTGCGCCGGTAGGCACATATGCTTGCAGTTGCAGACTGTCCTCTATGTGTCGCTTCCATATATTCCCGAGATCCACCCGGCTGATGAGATTTAGGATCGGTGCCCACTCTTCTATAAGCTGAACGTATCGTTCAAGCCGTTCCATTGTTTCACGTGAAACATCAAGCACCATGCTGAAAGGCTATCACTTGGCCTACCGATCAGCGATACCCATGCACTTTAAAGCAGACACATTTTGTAGGTACGATGGCATCTAAGCAGCTTTAGCATCTGAAATATGGCGGGGCCGCGCGATCCAAGCGTGACGATCAGACGTTGAACGAAAACCTATCTATGTATCGCAACGGCAGCGGTCGATCGAGGACTCACCACCCCTCCACTCCTTGGCTTGCGGATCGCTCAGCGAGATGTCTTCCTCAACAGAGTTATAAGTGCAATCTCTCCCAATCGTCTCTATTGGCAAAAGCCACCGTCCTCCAACCTCGTGTGAATGGCAAATTGCGACTCCGAGCAGTCCGCCGCAAGCCATCGTCACCCGCGCACTCACAAGACCGATTAATGCTGTCGCCTGGTAGCAGGCAAGCCAACCCAATTTCATGTACAAGCAGACCACGGTAAGCTCATCGGTCATCCAAAGCGGCTGGGGTGCTATCGCAACGGGCCCAAATCACGCAATCTCCAGCCGACGATCTTGTGTGTCCCGCGACGCAAATGGAGCAACCAGTATGGCTAAAGCGATTCGAATCCACGCTCACGGCGGCCCAGACGTCATGCAATGGGAAGACGTTCCAACCGAAGATCCTGGAGCAGGAGAGGCGTTGATCAGGCATACCGCCATTGGACTCAACTACATCGACATCTACTTCCGCTCAGGCCTCTACAAGGCGCCGAGTCTCCCTGCCACTCTCGGCATGGAAGCGGCTGGGGAGGTCCTTGCAATCGGCTCGGAGGTCAGCGACGTGCAAGTCGGCGATCGGGTCGCCTACGCGACAGGCCCGATCGGCGCCTACGCAAGCCAGCGCGTCATTGCCGCCAACAGGCTTATAAGGCTTCCACCCGAAATCGATGACAAAACGGGTGCTGCAATGATGTTGCAAGGTTTGACGGCGCAGTATCTGCTGTGCCGCACCCATCGCGTCGTCGCAGGCGAAACGGTTCTTATCCACGCTGCAGCAGGCGGCGTTGGACTTATCGCCTGCCAGTGGGCGCACGCCCTTGGAGCATCTGTCATTGGAGTTGTCTCGACACCTGAAAAGGCCGATTTGGCCCGCGCCCATGGAGCGACGCACGTCATCATCGGCCATCGTGACCTTGCAGCCGACGTCAAACGGCTCACAGGCGGCGCCATGGTCCCGGTCGTCTATGATAGCGTCGGACGCGACACCTACGCCGCCAGCATCGACTGCCTTGCCCCCCTCGGAATGATGGTCAGCTTTGGTAGCGCGTCTGGCCCGGTGCCGCCTGTCGACCTCGCAACGTTGAGCGCTAAGGGAAGCCTGTTCATTACCCGGCCGACACTCGCGACCTACACGGCCAAACGAAGCGATTTGGAACGCGCCGCTGCCGATCTGTTCGCGGTCGTGAAAAGTGGGGTTGTGAAAATTCAAGTGAACCAAACGTTCTCACTTCAGGATGCGGCGGAAGCACACCGTGCGTTAGAAGCACGCCAGACGACAGGCAGCACAGTGCTCATTCCATAGTGCAGGCCTTGGGCAGCGGCTTCATGCGAGGAACGTCATGTTGTCGGAAAATCCCCGGTTACGTCCAGTGTCCCCTGAGGCCGCCTGTTCGCATGCTCCGCATACCGCAAGCCCGACGAGGCCTCCCGCAACGCTCCGCGGTTCTGGTGCTCCCTGAGTCCGTCTCAGCCACTCGGCCCGCTCCTGACCTAACCTGGCGTGAGATCATGGGTGCCAGATAATTGAGTTGCTGACCGTAGAGGAATGGCAGGCCGTTGCATTGACGCTCAGCGTCGCGGCCCGGGCCGTCCTGCTCGGGCTTCCACTAGCCTTGGCGACCGCGTGGGTTCTGGCCCGTAGCCGCCTGCCAGGGCGAGCGGCACTCGACGTACTCGCCCATCTGCCGCTGGTCCTGCCTCCTGTCGTCACCGGCTGGCTGCTGCTGCTGCTGTTCGGCGTGCACGGCCCGCTCGGCGCCTGGCTGATGGCGTGGTTCGGCATCCGCCTGGTATTTACCACAGCCGGCGCCGCGCTAGCTTGCGGCGTCATGGTTTTCCCTCTCATGGTCCGATCCATCCGGCTATCGCTCGAGTTGGTCGACCCTGGTCTGGAAGACGCCGCGCGAACCCTGGGCGCCGGCCGGGTGGACCGCTTCCTGTCGATCACCCTCCCGTTGGCAGCGCCGGGTGTCCTGGTCGGCGTCATCACGGCGTTCGCCGCCAGCTTGGGGGAATTCGGGGCGGTCATCACGTTCGCCGCCAACATCCCAGGCCAGACGCAAACCCTCCCGCTGGCTATCTACGCGGCCCTTCAAACCGTCGGCGGCGAATCGACGGCCGCTCGATTGTCGCTCGTCTCGCTCGGCCTTGCCCTATGCGGCTTGTTCGCCGCCGAGTTCCTTGGTCGCCGCTTGCGCCTTGCAATCGGACGATGAGCCTGGAGGTCACGCTTCGCCACAAATTCCCAGGATTTACCCTTGATGTGGCATTTGCAGCCCCGGCGTCCGGCATCACAGTTCTATTCGGACCATCAGGCGCCGGTAAAAGCACGGTCATATCTTCCATCGCAGGGCTGCTTCGGGCCGACCAGGCGCGGATCGTCCTGAATGGCGCTATGCTGGCAGATCGCAACTTCCACCTGCCGCCTGAACGTCGTCGGATTGGCGTTGTGTTTCAGGATGCCCGCCTATTTCCCCATATGAGCGTTTCCGCAAATCTGCGCTACGGTCTCCGCCGCACGCCGCCCGGGTCCATCGCATTCGACGATATAACCGGCCTGCTCGGCCTTGACCGGCTTCTCGGCCGCAGCCCGCGCGACTTGTCCGGCGGCGAGCGGGGGCGGGTGGCAATCGGCCGTGCCCTGCTGTCCCAGCCGCACCTGCTCCTGATGGACGAACCGCTCGTCGGCCTCGACCGCCCTCGGCGGCTCGAGATCCTCCCTTACCTGGCGCGGCTGAAGCATCGCTTGAACGTGCCGATCCTGTATGTCACGCACGATTTCGAGGAAGTTGTCCGCCTCGCCGACCAGCTGGTGCTTTTGCACGCGGGCCGCGTCAGCGCCGCCGGGCCGACAGCGGCCGTGCTGGCGCGGGCGGACTTACCATTGGCTCACCGCGACGACGCCGCCTCCGTCCTTCAAGGGATCGTAGCGCGCCACGACCCCGCCCGGCGGCTCACCAGTGTCGAGGCAGCCGGTTGCACAATCCTGCTGTCCCAATTCGACGCGGCCGCCGGTGCGCCCGTTCGCCTCCGCGTTCCTGCCCGCGAAGTCGCACTCGCCACGCAGCGGCCAGAGGCGATCAGCTTCCAAAACTGCATCCCCGCCAAAGTCGGCGCGCTCGTCGAAGATAACTCCTCCCACACGATCGTCGTCGAACTTGTCCTGGACGGTGGCGCCTTACTGGCCCGCGTCACACCCGACGCAGTCGAGCGATTGGCACTGCATCCGGGTTCATCCGTCTTGGCCTTGTTCAAGGCGACCAGCGTCGAGCCGATCGTTTGACAGCCGCCATCCCGCCACCGCCCGCAGGCAGTCGGCCTTGGGCAGTCGCACGAAGCCACGCTCATGCCGGATCCCAGGCACGACCAGGCCGTTCGGGCAGCTCATCAAGACCGCCGATACAGCGTCAGCCCGACGAACCTGCCGTTGGAATAATTAAACCCGTCGACGTGCCCGATCGAAATAGCCGTCAATTCAAGCCGGGCAGCTTCGGCCTGGAATGCCGCCTCGTCACGATCGCTGACGATCAGCACAGCGGCTTCGCCGGTTTCGAGCGCATCCGCACCCGCGGCGCCGCTCGCAAGCAGTTCCGTCCGGGTTCCGGCGAGGAACATCAAGCTCGGTTCATGAAAGCCGACGGCACCCACCGTGCAACCAGCGAGCCCTGCACCAATCAGCACGCTCTCAATGCGGGGGGCGATCCATAGTGGCTGCAGACCCGGCAGCTCCAACCCTAGCAGCGCCCCGGTGACCAGGGGCATTGCCGCCACCGCTAGCATGACGCCGCCAGGGCGCGTGGCGAGCCATCCGGCGAGGATGGCTGCCGCCGTCGCGGGCACGCCGACCCAGGGTGAAACGTGTAGTGCGAGCGGCAAGACGATGGTAGCCAAAGCGATCAAGGCTGCCGCCACCACCGTCAGCGAAGGGGCCAACGCGCCCCACCGACCCGGCGCCGGACGATGGGCCGAGTGCGTCGCCCAACGCGCGGCCATCAGAAACAGGGCAGGGTAGAGCGGCAATGTATAATGGGGCAGCTTCGTAGGGATCGCTTCGAGCACCGTCCAACTCGGCACGATCCAGGCGACGAGAAAGCGGGTCGCGTCGTCGCGGCATCGCCAGAGGTCCGGCAACCCACGCAACACGGCGAGCGACGAAGGAAACGCAAGTACGGGGAGCAGCAGCAAGTGCAATCCTGGCGGGCCGCCATGAGCGTCGTCCCCGGAGGAAAGTTTGCGCCCGAGGTCGCCACCGACAGAATCGTCGAAGAACGCGCCGTGCGTCGTAATTCCGATTGCCACGAACCACGGCAAAACGCCCAGCAGCGTCAGCGCCACACCCCAACCCGGCCGGAGCGCGCGTAGCCATCCCGCCCTCCGGTCCCAAATCGCCAGCGTGACGCAGGCCAGCGCCGCGACCATGGGGGTGATCGGCCCTTTCAGAAGAGTTCCAGCTCCCATCGCAAGCCAAAACGCCGCCGCATGTCCCCGTCCAATCGTCGCCGGCCCGACATACGCACGGCCGAGCAGGCCCATGACAACGGCCGTCGCACCGAGCAAGGCCGCGTCGGTTTTCGCGAGATGGGCCTCGACCGCCAGCAGCACACAGCTCGCCAGCATCCCCGCCGCGAGCAAGGCCGCCCGCCGGCCAACCAAATGCTGCCCCAAGCCGAAGGTCGTCACCACCGCCAGCATCGCCCCGAGCAGCGACGGCAGGCGATACGGCCATATCGGATTTTCGGTGGCAACCCCGGCCGCTTTCGCCGCGGCGGCGAACGGAACCTGCAGCCAGTAGATGCCGATCGGCTTGCGGTTGCGGGGCGTGGCGCCATTCATGATCCGCACGCCGTCGCCGCTCTCGATCATCTGTTTGCTCGCCTGGGCGAACCGGCTCTCGTCGCGATCGGTCGGCGGCAGGGTGAACAAGCCCGGCGTCCACAGCAGCAGGCAGAACGCCACCAGCAAGGCATACGGCCATCGCGACGCAAGCAGCCCGGCGTCGCCTTCGAGCGCATCTGGATCATTCATCGCGACGGCCCCTAGCACGCGCGCGCCTTCCGCGCCATGAAACGGCATGTCCGACCCGACCCGCGAAGCCGCTTTCGATTTACTGACCGCCGTGCTGGAGCAGCATCGTCCACTCGAAGAAGCGCTGGACGCGCTGCCGCCGATCGAACCCAGGGATCGCGCCGCCGCCCACCGAATTGCCGCGTCGGTGCTGCGCCGCGCCGGTTCTCTCGACGCTGTGTTGGACCCGCTTCTGCGCCGTGCCCCTCCCGCGGCGGTGCGCCTCATTCTGCGTCTTGGGGCGGCGCAACTCGTCTTGCTGGACACGCCGGCTCACGCGGCCGTCACGACTTCGGTTGCGCTGGCTCGGGCTCGAGGGCTCGCGCCGTTCGCCGGGTTGGTCAACGCAGTGCTGCGCCGGGTGGCCAACGCAGGACCGTCCGTGCTCGAGGAGCTGGATGGGCCACGGCTGGACACACCCTCTTGGTTGTGGGCGAGCTGGGGGGCCGATGCCCGGGTCATCGCACAGGCGCATGGCCGGGAAGCGCCGCTGGATCTTACCCTTCGGAGCGACGCATCCGTGCCGGACGGCGAGCTGCTCCCGACTGGATCGGTCCGCCTGCCAGCCGGTGGTCGCCTGGCCGACTTGCCGGGCTTCGCCGAGGGCGCGTTCTGGGTCCAAGACGCGGCGGCCGCCCTTCCCGCGGCGCTGCTGCAGGTGCGGGCACGCGAGCGCGTGGCCGATCTTTGCGCAGCCCCCGGCGGCAAAGCCGCCCAGCTTGCCATGGCCGGGGCCACCGTCTTCGCCATCGAGCGCGACCCTGTGCGCCTGGAACGCCTCGCCGAAAACTTTGCCCGGCTCCGCTTGACAGCGACCTTGGTCCTCGCCGACGCGCTCACCTGGCGGCCCGACGTTCTCTTGGACGCGGTGCTGCTGGACGCGCCATGCAGCGCCACGGGCACCATTCGCCGCCATCCCGACGTGCCTTTCCTCAAACGTCCCCGCGATGTCGAGACACTGGTTCCGCAACAGCAGGCGCTGATCGTCGCCGCCGCCGCCATGCTGCGGCCCGGTGGACGCCTTGTCTATGCCGTCTGCTCCCTGCAACCGGAGGAAGGTCCCGGTCAGATGGAGGCCGCCGCACGCGCCGGGTTGCACCACGACCCCATCTTGCCGCACGAGCTGGCCGCGGTTCCGGAAGCACTGACCTCGGACGGCTGCCTGCGCACGCATCCCGGTTTGTGGCCGGAACGGGGCGGGATGGACGGATTTTTCGCCGCACGATTCCTCAAGCCCTGACCTTCGCTTGTGCTGCCAGCGGGGCACATTCTAGAACCACCCTATGGCGCATGCATCACCTCCTCCGACCATCGTGGCGCCCAGCTTGCTCGCGGCGGATTTCGGCCGCTTGCGTGAGGAGGCGACGGCGGTCGAGGCTGCCGGGGCCGATTGGCTGCATCTCGACATCATGGACGGGCACTTCGTCCCAAACCTTAGCTTCGGTCCCACCGTGCTCAGCGCGCTGCGGCCCTACTGTCGCTTACCATTCGACGTTCACCTGATGGTCGCCCCCGCCGACCCCTACATCGCGGCCTTTGCCGCCGCGGGGGCCGACCATATCAGCATCCATGCCGAAGCTGGACCGCATCTGCATCGCTCGCTGCAGCAGGTACGCGCGCTCGGCAAGGCGGCAGGCGTCGCGATCGACCCGGCGACTCCGGCTGCGGTCGTCTCCGAAGTGCTGGATCTGGTCGACATCATCTTGGTGATGACAGTCAATCCGGGCTTCGGCGGCCAATCCTTTATTGAAAGCCAATTGACTAAAATCGTCACTCTGCGTCAAATGGTGTACGCAAGTGGCCGGCCTATCCGTATCGCGGCCGATGGCGGCGTCTCGCTTGCAACAGCACCGCGCATCCTTGCCGCCGGGTGCGACGTCCTGATTGCCGGCACCTCTATTTTCGGAGCACCCGATTACAACCAGGCGATATCCGCTATGCGGTTGACCGTTTGATGGCGTTGCCCTGGGTACGCGGCGTTCGGCGCGCGATGTCGCGGCTGCCTGATCTGCGCATGAGCCGAGTACCGGACGCTCCTGCCCTTCCTGTCCGCGATCCGTGGCCCGGTGATCCCAGGCGCGGCGCCCGCCTGGTCACGGGCGAGTTCGAGCTTTCCGGCGTCACTATGGTACTAGCGCCAGGCAACTGGGGCAACAATGCCTCGCCGCTGCTGCGCGCTGCCGTTCATAACTTCACCTGGCTGCGGGACCTGCGCGCGCTCGGCACGGACGCCGCTCGGATGCGCGCGCGCCTGCTCATCGCTGACTGGATCGCCAGCGCAGGGTCATCGGACCCGGTAAGTCATCGTCCCGACGTCGTTGGCGCTCGATTGACGGCCTGGCTCGGCCACTACGATTTTTTTGCCGCTTCCGCCGATGATCCCTTTCGCCAGAAGCTGATGACCCGGCTGGTCGGGGACGCCCGCAGTCTCGCCGCCATGCTGCCGGCGGAGGAACTGGACGCGCGAGCCCTGACGGCCCTGAAAGGCTTGATCGCCGCAGCAGTGGCACTGCCGGACAACGCCGCCTTCCTGACCCGCGCGCTGCGGTTCCTGCCACAGGAAATCAACCGTCAGGTGCTGCCGGATGGTTGCCACGCCGAGCGCAGCCCGGCGGCACAGCTCGCCGTCCTACAAGATCTCGTCGAAATCCGCGCCTTGCTGCAGGCAGCACAAGCGCAGCCCCCGTCCGCCCTGACCAGCGCGATCGAGCGGATGGCGCCCACCCTGCGCGGCTTGCGGCACGGGGATGGCGGCCTGTCGCTGTTCAACGGCGCCAAGGAAGACAACTCGCAGCTGATCGACCTGGTGCTCGCCCAGGCCGGTCGTGGCGGCCGTCCGTCGCTGAGCTTGTTGGATGGCGGATTCCAACGGATGCAGGCCGGGCGCAGCGTGCTGATCGTCGATTGCGGGCGTCCGCCGCCACCCGGCATCGATCGGCAATCCCATGCCGGAACCCTGTCGATGGAAATGTCGGTCGGGCGCGAACGGCTGATCGTGAACTGCGGCGCCGCGCCGGCTGCCGGCCCCAAGTGGCAGGATGCCGCCCGCGCCACCGCCGCGCACTCCACGCTGGTGATCGCCGACACCAACAGTTCTGAGCTGAAGGGCGCCGGGCTCGGCCGCCAGCCCGAGCACGTCGAAACCCAACGGCAGGAGGCGAACGGGGCACACTGGCTGGAGGCGAGTCACGACGGCTACACCAAGCCGTTCGGCGCGCTGCACCGCCGCCGCTTGTATCTTGCCGAGAGCGGCGAGGACATTCGCGGCGAGGACGCCGTGGAGGCGCCGACGCCGCAGCCCTACTCGCTCCGCTTCCACCTTCATCCTTCCGTTGTCGCCAGCTTGCAGCAGGATGGCGAGGCCGTTCTGCTCCGCCTGCCGAGTGGCGGCGGTTGGCGATTACGGGCAGAGGGCGCCCGCATGACGCTCGAAGACAGCATCTATTTGGGCCAAGCCGAACCGAAACGCTGCGAGCAGGTTGTGTTGACCGGCTATGCCGACGGCCCGCAGCAAGTCAAATGGGCGATCACCAAAGTCGGCTGACCAGGGCCGACCCGCGTTGAAGGTCATCGAAGTCACCAACGTCGATTTCTCGATGCGCCACTTCCTGCTGCCGTTGCTACGGGGCATTCGCGCGCGCGGGCACGAGGTGGTCGGGGTGTCCGCCGAGGGTCCGCTCCTGGCCGACCTCCGCGTCGAGGGCTTTCGCATCGAACCGCTGCCGTTCGCGCGCACCCTTTCCCCCCAGGCGCAGTGGCGGGCGTTCCGCGCTTTGGTCGCGCTGTTCCGGCGGGAGCGGCCGGACCTCGTGCACGGCCACATGCCCATCAGCGGCTTGCTCGCCCGCGTCGCGGCCCGCGTCGCCGGCGTGCCCCACGTGGCCTACACATGCCATGGCTTCCTGTTTAACCAGCCCGGACCGTGGCAACGCCGGGCTGCGTCGCTGCTGCTGGAGTGGATCGGTGGACGTTTGACAGACGTGTTCCTGACCGTCTCCACCGAGGAAGCGGCCGATGCGCGCCGCCTGCTCATCTCGCGCCGGGCGATGGCTGTCGGCAACGGGCGCGACCCGGCCCTGTTCCGGCCCGACCCGGCGGCCCGCGCCCGCATCCGCGCCGAACTCGGCACCCCGCCCGGCCGGGTGGTCATCGCCGCCGTATCCCGTCTCGTGCGCCACAAGGGATATCCCGAACTGCTGGCCGCCCTGCGCGACGTGCCGGGCGCCGAGCTGTGGGTGGTGGGAGAACGCCTGCCGTCCGACCACGGCGACGATTTGGAGCAGGTGTTCGCGCGCGCGGACCTCGGCGACCGTCTGCGGCGGCTCGGCTACCGCACCGACGTCGCGAGCGTGCTGGCGGCGGCCGACATCTTCACGTTGCCGAGCCTGTTCGAGGGCCTGCCAATGTCCATCATCGAGGCGATGCTGACCGGCCTGCCCGTGGTCGCAACGAGCATCCGTGGCCCGCGCGAGCAGGTCGTCGACGGCCGGACCGGATTGCTGGTTCCGCCCGCGGCCGTCGCGCCCCTCGCCGCCGCCCTGAACCGCCTGGTCCGCGATTCGGTGGAGCGCGCCGCCATGGGCGAAGCCGGCCGGGTCCGGGCGCTTTCGCTCTATACCGAGGAACGCGTGGTGCAGCGGACGCTCGACCTGCTTGGCCTATGACGGAACCGGCTGCCCGGACAAGAACGCGGCCAGCATCGCGTTCACCCGCTCCGGCGCTTCCTGCTGCACCCAGTGCGATACGCCCGGCAGGCGGCGCAGGGTGAGGTCGCGGACGTAGCGCTCGGTGCCGTCGAGGGTCATGAGGTCGAGCGCCACGTCTTCCTCGCCCCAAATCAGCAAAGTCGGCGTGTCGATCGGCTGCGCGAGCCGCCGGTCGCGCAGCCCGCCGTCGTGCCAGGCGGCTCGGTACCAGTTCAGCATCGCGGTGGCGGCGCCCGGCTCGGCGGCGTTGCGGCACAGGACGTCCAGCACGGCGGGCGGGAAGCGCGCCGGGTCGCGGGCGGAGCCGAGCACCATCCGCCGTACCAGCGCCCCGCCGCGTCGGCTGAGCAGGGCGTCCGGCAACCCCGGAAGCTGGAAGAACGCCGCGTACCAGGACTTGCGCGCCTGCCGCCAGTGCCGCAGCGCCGCGTTGAAGCATACCGGATGCGGCACGTTCATGATGACCAACCGCTCCAGCGGGCGGATTTGCCGGGCTGCGAAGCACCACGCGACCAGCGCCCCCCAGTCGTGCCCGATCAGCACCGTCGATGTCGCGCCCGACGCATCGATCAACCCGGCGACGTCGTCCAGCAGCCGGTCCAGCCCATAGGCCGCAACGCCTTGCGGACGGGAGCTGCCCGCGTAGCCGCGCTGGTTCGGCGCCCAGGCACGGTAGCCCAGCCGCGCCAAAACGGGCAGTTGATGACGCCAAGCGATGGCATCCTCGGGAAACCCGTGCAGGCATAGCGCGAGCCGATCGCTCTCGCCGGATGCCTGCACGGCAAAGCTCAACCCGTTCGCGGACACCTGGAGGCGGGTGGTGGGCGCATCCGTCATGCCGTCGCCTTTCCTGTGTCAGCGATCTGTCCTATGCGGCGGAGCTATGACAGACATCGTCGCCATCCAACGTGCCCTGATTTCCGTCTCCGACAAGCAAGGTCTCGTGTCCCTCGGCCAGGCGCTTGCCGCAGTGGGCGCGCATATTCTCACCACCGGCGGATCGGCCGCGTCCCTGCGCGCGGCCGGCGTGCCGGTGACGGAGGTCGCCGACCACACCGGGTTCCCGGAAATCCTGGACGGGCGCGTGAAGACGCTGACGCCCCAAGTTCATGGCGGTATCCTCGGCCGACGTGACCGCCCCGAGCACGTGGCGCAGATGCAGGCGCACGGGATCGCGCCGATCGATCTGGTGGTCGTGAACCTGTATCCCTTCGAGGCGACGGTGGCCCAGGGCGCCGACGCCGAGGGCTGCATCGAGAACATCGACATCGGCGGCCCCGCGCTGATCCGCGCCGCCGCAAAAAACCATAGCCACGTGGCCGTCGTAACCGATCCGGCGCAGTACGCCGCCTTGATCGACGCGCTCGCCCGCGGCGGCACGGACCTGGCGCTGCGGCAGCGATGGGCCGCCGAGGCCTACGCACGCACCGCCGCTTACGACGCCGCCGTGGCTGCGTGGTTTGCCGGACAGCAAGGCACGGTGTTCCCATCCCGTCTCATTTTATCGGGTACGCTCCGGCAAACCCTCCGCTACGGCGAGAACCCGCACCAATCCGCTGCCTTCTACGTCGCCGGCGCCCGGCCCGGCGTCGCCACCGCGGTCCAGGTCCAGGGCAAGGAGCTGTCGTACAACAACCTGAACGACACCGACGCCGCGTTCGAGTGCGTGGCCGAGTTCGAGGCGCCCACGGTGGTGATCGTCAAGCACGCCAATCCCTGTGGCGTCGCCAGCGCCGCAACCCTGGCCCATGCCTGGGACGCCGCCCTACGTTGCGACCCGGTGTCGGCGTTCGGCGGCATCGTCGCCGTCAACCGCACGCTGGATGCCGCCGCTGCCGAACGGGTCGCCGCCATCTTCAGCGAAGTCATCGTGGCGCCTGACGCCGACGATGCGGCTCGGGCGATCCTATGGCGCAAGAAGAACCTCCGCCTGCTGCTGACCGGCGGCCTCCCTGACCCGGCGGCGCCGGGCCAAACGATACGGACGCTGGCCGGCGGCTTCCTGGCGCAATCCCGCGACGCCGGCCGGATCGGCCGCGCCGACCTGCGGGTCGTGACCCGGCGCGCGCCGACCGATGCCGAGCTGGATGATCTGCTGTTCGCCTTCCGCGTCTGCAAGCATGTGAAATCGAACGCCATCGTCTATGCCCGGGACGCCACGACCGTCGGCATCGGCGCCGGGCAGATGAGCCGGGTGGACAGCGCGCGTATCGCCGCGTGGAAAGGCGAGGAGGCCGCGCGCGCGGCCGGGCTCAGCCGCCGTCTGACCGAAGGCAGCGTGGTCGCGTCCGACGCCTTTTTCCCATTCGCCGATGGGCTCGAAGCGGCCGTTGCAGCCGGTGCCGTGGCAGTGATCCAGCCGGGCGGCTCGATCCGCGACGCCGAGGTGATCGCCGCTGCGGACGCAGCCGGCGTGGCGATGGTGTTCACTGGGATGCGCCATTTCCGTCATTGAGAAGCATTCTCATCATTGCGATAGCGGCTTGATCGTTTCGGCGGCGCTCGCCATTTTAGCGAGCATGAAAAGCATCGACGAGTTGACAGAGCGTGAAATCCTCGCGCTCGCCATTTGCAGCGAGGAGGAGGACGGACGTGTCTACGCCGACTTCGCCGAGGGTTTGCGCCAGGACTATCCCGACAGCGCCCGCGTGTTCACCGACATGGCGGCGGAGGAAAGCGACCACCGGCGCCAGCTGCTCGACATGTACATGGCCAAGTTCGGCGACCACATTCCGCTTGTGCGCCGGCAGGATGTCCGCGGCTTCGTCACCCGCCGGCCGGTGTGGCAGCTTCGCCCGCTCGGCGTGGACGTGGTCCGCAAGCAGGCCCGCATGATGGAGCAGGAGTCGAGCCGCTTCTACTCGCAGGCTGCGAGCCGAACCTCCGACGTCACCATCCGCAAGCTGCTGGGCGACCTCGCTGCGGCAGAGGCGGCGCACGAGCACACCGCCGGCGAGATCGAGGCCAAGCGTCTGCCCGGCGAGACGCGCCTGCGCGAGGACGACGACGCCCGGCGCCGGTTCGTGCTGCAGATCGTGCAGCCCGGGCTGGTCGGGTTGATGGACGGATCGGTCTCGACCTTGGCCCCGGTGTTTGCCGCGGCCTTCGCCACCCACGACACCTGGAACACGTTCCTAGTCGGGCTCGCCGCCTCGATCGGCGCCGGCATCTCGATGGGGTTCGCCGAGGCGCTGTCGGATGACGGCAAGCTGTCGGGACGCGGCACGCCATACCTGCGCGGGCTGGTGTGCGGCCTGATGACGATGGCGGGCGGGATCGGGCATACCCTGCCATTCCTGGTGCAGGATTTCTGGACCGCGACCATCATGTCGGGCGTCGTCGTGGTGATCGAGCTGGCGATCATCGCCTGGATCCAGTGGAAATACATGGACACGGCGCCGCTTTCGGCGATTGCCAAGGTGATGCTCGGCGGGGCGTTGGTCCTGGCCGCGGGCGTCCTGATCGGGAGCAGCTAAGACGCAGCTGATGCCAATCGTCGCCGTCCCAGGCGGAAGCGCACGGTGACGACCTGTGGCGAATATAACGCCAGCTTGCGCCACCGCCGCAAACGCCGGCCTGGTGTAACCGACGGTGCCGCCGCTGCCGGGGCGGCCGAACCGCGCGCAACCCGGGGTGGGCAGTGCGCCTGCTCGGCTTAGTCATATAACGGCCCTGACGCTCCGGGCGGAGTCTTGCGCCGCATGCTCGCGCTGTGACCCCCACCCAAGTGCAAGCGCTACTGCCCGAGCGATTGCACGTTGCCGAAGCCGACCTGCAGCGCCCCGAGATTCAGCGACACCGCTCCATTTGCATTCGTGACGCCGGTTGCGGTGCCCGTGACGGTAAACGGCAGGGCAGCCGCCGTCGCGCCGGCCGGCGCGCCTACCACCGCGATTTTGTAGGCGCCATCCGGTGTCTTGCTGCCGTTGTTGTCGGCGCCATCCCATTTCCACGTGTTCGCCCCAGCCACCGACGTCAGCGAGGCATCGCGGATCTTGATCCCCGCATCGTTGGTGATGGCGATCGCCACTGGTTCTGCGCTGGCCGTGTTGAAGTTGATCGCGCCAAGGCCTTTCTGCAACGCGATGTGATCGGATGTGACCGTCGCCTGCTTGCCAACGGTGCTCGCGGACTGGATCACCTCGCTGCCCTGCGTCAACTGGATCAGCTGCGTGAGACTGCCGTTGGTGCTGATCTGCTGCTCCACGCTGCTGAATTGCACTAGCTCGGACGTGAACTGATTGGTGTCCATCGGGGTGGTCGGATCTTGGTTTTTTAACTGCGTCAGAAGCAACTGCAGAAACGAGTTGAAGTTGTTCGACAGCGACGTCAAAGCGTTTGGGCTGCCCGTGCTTGTGCCCGTCGTCGTCGTGGCACTCGCGGCGGCGGTGGCCTGGCTGGCTTTTTGTGCGACAGCGGTTCCGAGATTCATGGCGATATTCCTTAAGCTGTGATGTCGATGCCGGCCCGTTGCCAGGCGGCGTGAGCGAGGGCGGCGGTTTGAGCGGGCGTGCGGCCCGGCCGGCGGTCGGGCTGACCGCCAAACCCTTGGCTCGGCGGCCCCGTACCGGCGTCCGGATTGCCGCCGCTGGGAGAGCCGAGCGATAGGTTCAAGCTGCGGCCATCCTGCGGCAGCCCGGCGTCGTCCAGCGCGCGGTGCAGCTGCGCCTGGTCCTGGATCAGCAGCTTCAGCGTTTCCGGCCGCTCCACCACCACCTGTACGGCGGCACTGCCGTCGGGCGCACGATCGATGTGGACCTGCACGTGGCCGAGTTCGTCCGGGTTGAGCTGAACCGACACATGCCGCAGCCCGACGGCGTGCACGACCTGCACCAGCGCGGGGGCGAGTTGGGCCGCAGCCGCAGCCGGAGCCGTGGCGTCCGCCTTGGTCACCGGCAAGCTGGGCGACGGGGCGATGCCGGGTGCGCCGGTCCCGGCCATTGGAACCGCAGCCTCAGCGATTTGAGGCAAGACCGCCGTGACGTTGCCAAGTTCGGGGATGATCGGCGCGTGGGCTTCCGTAGCCACCTTCGCCGCGAGTGCCGGCGTCGGCACGCCCGCCTGAACCGGAGGCGGCACACTCGCCTGAACCAGCGCCGGCGTGCCCACTTGCGTCAAAACCGCTACTGGGACGGCGGCAACGCCTTGCGCTGCCGGTTTTGCCGCCGCCGAGCTTGCTGGCTGCATTGCCAACGGTGCCGCAGCTAGAAGGGCCACAACCGAAAGCAGCGCGTCCGGTGCTGGAATGACCAAGGCAGCGTCAGGCGTCGCAGGGCCAGCAATCGGCCGGTCCGGCACGACCCGGCCGCCTTTGGCCGCCTTTGGATCGCCTTGCGGCACTTTGCCCGTTTTTGGCGTGGCGTCCGCACCCTTCGAGTCGGGTGCGCCCGCCGAAGCCACCGGTGCCGTCGGGATAGCTGGGGTTATGACCGGGGTTGCGACCGGGGACGTGGCGGGGGACGCGGCAGGGGGGATGCCCGTCGCCACGGACACCGGTGGCGTCACGGCTTCCACCAATGCGGCAAAGCCGAGCGTAGGCGGACCGCTCGGCGCGACGATGCGCGGGATCGGTGTTGCTACGGCAGCTGTGGGTGTCGGTATGTTCGGCATGCGACCTCGGGACTTGCGCGTTCCCCAGCAAGGGGCGTACCGCACGTGTCGCCCGGGAAAATGCCCGAATTTACCCCAGCCTCGGCATTGATTGCCGGGTCGTTCCTGCCGGCCGAGGCGCATTACGAAGCTCACGACCCCCAATGACCGTCGATTTGGGCCTGTTTCGCACTGGCACGTTTCCTGCGCTGCCATCGGCAACCACAGGAGCCTCCCATGTCCATCTTCGGCGCGCTCAGCACGGCCGTCAGCGGCCTGTCCGCCCAGTCGTCCGCGTTCAGCAACATCAGCGACAACGTCGCCAACAGCCAGACCACCGGCTTCAAGCGGATCGACACGAACTTCGTCAACTACCTGACGACCAGCACGCAGGCGAGAAACGATTCCGGATCGGTCGTGGCACGCCCCGACTACCAGAACAAGGTGCAGGGCACGATCAGCCAATCCGCCAATCCCCTGGCGCTCGCCATCTCCGGCCAGGGCTTCTTCCAAGTCAGCCAGGAAACCGGCCAGGCGCAGGGCGGCGCCACCCTCTCGTCCCAGGCGACCTATACCCGCAACGGCAACTTCACGCTCGACTCCTCGGGATACCTCGTCAACGGCTCCAGCCAGGTGCTCAACGGATGGACGGTCGACCCCGCGACCGGGATAGCGAACCAGAACCAGGTGGTGCCCATCAAGATCGACCAGAGCTCGTTCAGCCCGATCGCGACGTCGTCCGTCGCCCTTTCCGCCAATCTTCCTGCGACCCCCGCGTCGACGGTCCCGGTGTCGTCCTCCGTGAACATCTATGACGCGAAAGGCACGCTGCACACCGTCTCGCTCGATTGGAAACAGAACAGCACCGATGACTGGACGGTATCGATCAACGCGCCGGATGCTGCCGCGCCCGCGCTGGGCACGGCGGAGGTGAAGTTCGGCACGGCGTCCGGCAACGGCGTCCCTGCGGGGACGGTGGGTAGCATCACCAACTCAACCGGAGGCGTCGTCGCCAGCACTTTCAGCGCCAATGGCGCCGCCACGCTCGGCTTCACCGCCAATTTCGGCAATGGGCCACAGGCCGTCTCGCTCAGCCTCGGCGCTTACGGCGGCTCCAGCGGCGTCACCCAGTTCGCAGGCACCACCTATGCCCTGCGCGGGCTGACGCAGAACGGCACGCCGCCTGGCACGTTCAAGGACGTCACCACGCAACCGAGTGGCGCCATCGTGGTCAACTATGACAACGGGCAGTCCCGCACCGTGGCGCAAGTGCCAATCATCGCCTTCAGCAACGCCAACCAATTGCAGCGGCAGAACGGGCAGGGCTTCACGGCGACCATCGGCTCGGGCGTGGCGCTGGCGCAGGATGCATCGACCGCCGGGTCGGGAAGCCTGGTGACGAACTCGACCGAGAGTTCAAACGTCGATATCGCGACCGAGTTCACCAAGCTGATCGTGGCGCAGCGTGCGTACTCCGCGAACGCCAAGATGGTGACCACCGCGGACGACCTGCTGCTGCAGACCATCGACATGAAGCGGTAGCGGTTAGGCCCAGCCGATGAGCCTCAACCTCGCGATCTCGAACGCCGCCAGCGGCCTGGCCAGCGTCAACCTTCAGCTGGCGCTGGTGTCGCAGAACATCGCGAACGCGGGCACGCCGGGCTACGCGCGGGAGACCGCCGCCAACTCGTCAGCGACATCTGGCGGCTTCGGCGGAGGCGTGCGTACCGGACCGGCGACGCGGCAAGTGAACGCGCAACTGCAGGCGAGCCTGTCCTTGCAAAACGCCGAGGTCGCAGGCCAGCAGGTCCGCGCCCAGGCGATGGCGGCGATCGATGCCACGCAGGGTGTCACCGCGGCGGGCAACGACCTCGCCAGCCAGCTCGGCAAGCTGCGCGACGCGTTCACCACGCTGTCGGGGGCGCCGGACAGCCAGGCGCAGCAACGCCAGGTGACGCTGGATGCGGGCACGCTGGCGCGCGGCATCAACGCGACCGCGAACGCCGTCCAGGCCGGGCGGCAGGCGGCCCAAGATGGCGTCCGCGCCGACGTCACGACGCTGAACGCGACCTTACGCACCATCGGCGCGCTGTCGGACCAGATCACCGCCTTTGCCGCGCAAGGTCTCAGCACCGCCGACCTCGAGAACCAGCGCGACGGACAGCAGCAGACCGCCACCCAGATCGCCGGCTTGCGGTTCCTGCCGCAGCCGAACGGCGACGTGCTGGCGTTCACGGCGCAGGGCCGCGCGGTGGCGCTGCGGGCCGCCTCGGGACCGTTCGCCATCGCCGACGCGACGGTCGGGGCCAACGGCGCCTACCCCGGCAGTCTGCCGGCGCTGACGTTGTCCGGTGTGGACGTGACCTCCCGGATCATCGATGGCCGGATTGGCGCTAACCTCGATTTGCGTGACACCACCTTGCCGGCGCAGCAGGCAGGGCTCGATGAGTTCGCCAAGACGCTGGCCAACCGGCTATCCGGCCAGGGCCTGGCGCTGTTCACCGACCCGGCGGGAGCCGTTCCCGCAGGCGGTGGCGTCCCGGTCCAGGCGGGCTACGTGGGTTTTGCCAACACCATCCAGGTCAACCCTGCGGTCGCAGCCAAGCCGTCGCTGGTGCGCGACGGCACGCATGCGGTCGCGGGCAGCGTTACTGGCGCATCGGCCTTCACGCCCAACCCGGCGGGCGGACCCGCCGGGTTCACCACCCTGATCACGCGCGTCACCGACCAGGCGTTCGGGGCCGAGACGCGGCCCGGCGTGCCACAGGCAGCGCCTGCCGCGGCCGGATTGGGCGCGGGAGGAACCCTGTCGCTGCCCTATGGCGCGACCGGCAGCCTCAGCGACTTGGCGGCCAGCTTGGTCGGCGCGCAGTCGCAGGCCAGCGCCGCCGCTACCGGCACCCTCGCTACCGGCACTGCACTGCAGGCGACGCTGACGACCAAGCTGCAATCGGCGACCGGCGTATCCATCGACACGGAGCTGTCCACCATGATTGGGCTGCAGAACGCCTATGGCGCGAATGCCAAAGTCATCACCGCCGCGCAGGCGATGTGGACCTCGCTGCTGGCCATGATTCCATGAGCGGCGCAATGGGCTCCACTTACGGGACGCTCGGCCTGCTGGCCGCCGCCGGCGCCACCAGCAAGCAGCGGGTGAACACGCTGGTGGCGCAGGTTGCCAGCGGGCACGTGGCCGACACCTACGGCGGGCTTGGGGCGGCTGCGCAGACGGCGCTGAACCTGCAGCCGCAAATCGTGCGTCTCGGCGTCTTGCAGGCCAACATCGACGTCACTGCCGCGCGGCTGGACGTGACGCAGACGGTGATGACCCGGCTGGCCGGCATCGCCGCCAGTTTCTACGCCCAAACCAACACGCTGAACGGCCTGAGCGCAGGCAACGTGGCCAGCGTCTCGGCCGCGGCGCGGGATGCCCTGCGGGAGGTTGCGGGATTGCTGGATACCAAGGCCGGCGCGACCTATGTCTTTGGCGGGACCGACAGCGCGACCGCACCGGTGCCGAACCCGGACGCGATCCTGTCTTCGGGGTTCAATACCCAGGTCGCCGCCGCCGTGGCCGGGTTGTCGGCGAACGGCGCTGCAGCCACCGCGGCGTCCACCCTCACGACCGCCTCCTCGGACGCCGCCGGCACGACGCCGTTCGCCGGGCCGCCGGGCGTGGCGCCGACGATCGAGACTGGGGACGGGGTGCACACGCAAACCGGGTTGCTGGCGAACAAGAACACGCTCGCGACATCGTTTGGCACGTCGACCACCGGGTCATACGCGCGCGATCTGCTGCGCAGCCTAGCCACGCTCGGCTCCCTCACCAGCACCCAGGCAAACGACCCAGGCTTCGTGGCGCTGGTCGCCGACACGCGTGCGAGCCTGTCGGGCGTGGTCGATGCCGTCGGCGCGGAGGCGGGGGCGCTGGGCAACCAGCAGGCGCAGCTCACGGCGGTGCGGACGCAGCTGGGCAGCACGGCGACGGCGCTGAAGCTGCAGATTTCCAACGTGCAGGACGTGGATTTGGCCAAGACCTTGTCCGACCTGTCGGTGGCGCAGACGCAGTTGCAGGCGTCGTATCAGTTGCTCGCGGGAATGAAGGCGCTGTCGTTGACGAATTATGTGTGAGCTGCCGCACTTTTTCGTCGCTCGCCGGGTCGCGTTCATTCTCCGTAAAGAACTATGCGTCAAGATGACGTTTAAGCCCACAAAGCGTGGGACATGCGAAACATCCTGGACAAGAAGGTAAGACACCATGTCCCTGAACTCTATCAATACCAACCAAGCCTCCTACATCGCCCTGCAGTCGCTAAACACCACCAGCTCGGAGCTGCAGGCGACGCAGAAGGCGATCAGCACCGGCTACCGGGTCTCTGACGCGACCGATGGCGGCGCTGCTTTCGCCATCGCCCAACGCGTCCGTTCCGATGTCGGTGCCCTCACGACGGTGAACCAGCAGCTCGGCAATGCCAAGGGTCTCGTGGGCACCACCATCACGGGGTTGACCACCGTGTCCAATTTGGTGAATGCCGCGCGCAAGACCCTGATCACGCTGGCAGACGGCAACACCACGGGATCGCAGCGTGCCGCGGCGATCCAAACCTACAAGCAGACCCTTGTGTCGATAAAATCTGCCATCCAGGACTCGAGCTACAGTGGCAAAACGCTGATCGGCAACATCACTGGCAGCGCAGGCACGTTCTCCAAAGCAACGCTGATCCGCAACGATCAAGGCGCCACCTACGGTGTTGCGACGTTCGGCGGTTCGGCCTTCTTCGGATCACTATCGTTCACCGGCACGCAGCTGGGTGGCGCGACGACGGTGGCCGGGCTGATCACCTCAGGCGGTGTTCTGCTGAAAAAGATCGACCAGCTTGGCCAACAGCTCAACTCCTATGCCGCGGCGTCGAACTTCATCGACAACCAGACCACGTTCAACAGCAGTAAGATCGACTCGTTGAACTCCGGCCTGGGCTCGCTCATCGACGCCGACCTGACGAAGGAAGCGGCTCGGCTCCAGTCGTTGCAGATCAAGCAGCAGTTGGGCACGCAGGCGCTTTCCATCGCCAACCAGGCGCCGTCCAGCCTTATCAGCCTCTTCAAGTAAGCCGGAAGGGGACGGCCGTTCGCCGTCCCCGACCGACTGGCGCCTGCAACCATCTGAGAGGCCGAATGTCCATCCTCGTACTGGAACTGCGACAGGGCGAAGTCATGATCGTCAACGGCGCACCCATCCGCTTCCGCACCAAGTCGCGCATCGAGCTGACCGCCCACGCCCGTTTCCTGTTCGGCAAGCAAATCATGCAGCCCGACCAGGTGGACAGCCCGGCACGCCGCATCTACTTCGCCCTTCAATCCGCCTACATCGGCGTTGACGAGGAGCGCGCCCGGGGGCTGGAAACGGCCCGCGAGCTGGTCACGGCATTCAAAAGCGCCACCACCTCCGTCCTGGCACGCGAAATCCTGGACCGGGCCATCACGGCGGCCGAGGCGGATGATTGCTACGGCGCCTTAAAGCTCGCCCGGCGCATCATCCGGCACGAAGACACGGTGCTCGGTCGTATGCCAGCTGCTTCGCCTTCCCCGGCCCACGCCGGCTGACCTCACCCAGGAACTCAACATGCAACACATGCACAACGCGACGCGCGCTTACCAGGCCTCCAGCGGAACCCGCAATTTCCGGCTGCAGGAAGCCGAGGTGTTTCAGCGCGCCACAGGTGCGCTGCGGGCGGGCCAAGCAGGCGGTATCCTGCCGCAAGTCCGCGCGCTGGCCGACAACCGCCAGCTCTGGCTCACCGTCATCGGTTTGGTGCAGGACCCGGCGAACGCGCTGCCCGAGTCCTTGCGGGCATCCCTGGTGTCGGTTGGAATGTCGGTCCAGCGCGAAATGGACCAGGCCTCGCCGGATTTCGGGTTTCTGATCGCGGTGAACGAAAACATCGCCGCCGGCCTAGTCGGAACGTCTTGACCCGGCCATGAGCAGCGGCATCGACACGTCCAGCCTGCTGGCCACGATCTACGGCTTCGGCGCCGCTGGCGGAGGCTCCGGCGTGAACGTGTCTGCCGCACTGGCATCGGCGGAGAAGAACCAAACCCAAGATATCGCGCTGCAAGCCAAACAGCCCAGCTTCGTCCGCGAGATCGCCAGCTTCCGTGCCAAGGTGGCTGCGGCCAAGGATCCCAAGACGCTGCTGCAGGATCCGACGGTGCTGAAGGTGCTGCTGACCGCCAACGGATTGGGTGGACAGGAAGCCTATCCGGCGCTGGCCCAGAAGGCGCTGCTGTCGGACACCACCGACTCGAAGGCGTTGGCGAACAGGCTGGCCAACACGGCTTGGAAGGGCACCGCCAGCCTCTACGATTTCGCCAACAAGGGCCTCTCAGTGCTGCAGAACCCGAAAGTTATCGACACGCTCGCGAACGGATACGCTGAAATCGCCTGGCGTAAGTCGCTTGACCAGACGACACCGGGCTTGTCGAACGCCCTATCGTTCAGGGCGAGCGCGTCGTCAATCAAATCGGTGGACCAGATCCTGGGCGACTCTACGCTGCGCACCGTCGTCACGACCGCGCTCGGGATTCCACAGGAAATCGCCTTCCAAGATCTCGGCGCGCAGGAGAAGGCGATCTCGTCGCGGCTGGACATCACCAAGTTCGCCGATCCGAAGTTCGTGGAGAAATTTACGCAGCGGTACCTGATCGCCAATGCCCCAAGCGCGACGGGGACCGCTAGCAGCCTCGACCAACTGGCCCTCTCGGCCCGCGGACTGACTGTCTGACACAACCCTGGCTCAAAAGGAGCCGCCTATGACCGACCTAGACCTACCCGACGCCGGCGCATTGCTCGCGCGGACCCGAACCCTGATCGACGCAGGCCGCTTGATTGCGGCACGCCCCCTGCTGGCGGCTCTTGGCCGACTCGATCCATCGCCCGCCCGCCTCGCCGAACTCACGGCGCGGCTGATGTTGCGGGAGGGTCGAACGGCCCCGGCGCTCGAAACGTTGGACGCCGCTGTGGCCTGCGCCGGCACCGATCCGACCCTTCGCAAGCTGCGCGCTGATGTGCGCCTGCAAACGGGCGACCTGGCGGGCGCCGCAGCCGATGCAGCTGAGGCCGTGGTTTTGGCTCCGTCCGATCCCGACGCGAAAGCACTGCTCGGCACGCTGCTGATCGAACTTGGGCAATTCGAGGATGCGGCTGCTTGTTTGCAGGAAGCGTTGGTGGATCAGCCGGCGAATGCCACCTACTGGCTGGCCTTGGCGGAAGCGCGAGGACGCGGTTTCGACGCCAGCGCACAGTCCGCATGCTTAACCGACGCCATCGTCAGCAACCCTGCGCATGGTGGGCTGCGTAACGCCGCAATCATATATCGGATCGCGCAACGAGATTTTGAGGGCGCTGCGACGCTGGCCGAAGCTGCACGTCACGCGGGATTGGCCGATGCGACCACCTATCGGTCTCTGGGGTACGCGCTTTCCAGCCTCGGCCGCCACGGCGACGCCGCCGAAGCTTATGTCGAAGCGCTGAAGCTAGCGCCGGAGGACGCCTATGTTCGTCATCTCGCTGCCGCCGGCGGCGCATTGCCGCAGGTCGATCGCGCCTCCCCGGGCTACGTGCGGGCGGTGTTCGATGGCTATGCCGAAGGTTTTGATCTGCATCTGCTTTCCCTTGGTTATCGCGTGCCCGGCCTCATTCGAGCGGCACTTCAGGCGCACGGTGCGCAAGGCCCGGTGCTGGACCTCGGTTGCGGCACGGGGCTGCTTGCGGTTGGCTGCTCAGACCTCGCGCTCGGTCCATGGACAGGCATCGACGTGTCGCCTTGCATGCTGCGGGAAACCGGGTCACATGGGCTTTACAATAAGCTGATTGAAGCGGACGTGCTGGAGGCGCTTGGCCGTCCAGGAGCGGCTTTCCCCGTCATCCTCGCAGGCGACCTCCTGTGCTATTTCGGCCCGCTCGGCGCCATCATGGCGGCTGTAAGGGCTCGTTTGGCGCCAGGCGGTCTGTTTGTACTCACCACTGAGGAACTGCGCGATGGCGAGGGCGGCTGCGCTCTGGATTGCAGCGGGCGTTACGCCCACACCGCGACCCACGTCGCTGCCAGTGCCGCGGCTGCAGGCTTCCAAGTCCTAGAGTCCCGGCTGGAGACGCTGCGGTGGGAGCATCACGTTTCCGTCGCCGGGCGGCTGACAGTTCTTGGCTCCCAACCATGACCTTCGCCGAACCGCACGCGACCGATGATCCGGTTGCTGCCCTAGTTTCCGCCCTTGCCGCAGATCGAGCCGGCCAGAGAGTTGCCGCTCGCCACGTCATGCGGCAGCTCGAGCAAGCCTGGCCCGCTTGGGACGAGCCGTCGGTGCGCTTGGCCGAGAGCCTGCGGTCTGATGGAGAACTTCCGGCTGCCGAGGAGGCGTATCGGCGCGCATTGGACCGCAACCCGCAACGGATCGAGGCGCTGGTCGCACTCGGCGCAGCGATGGTGGCGCGCGGCGCCGGAGCGCAAGCGCAGACCTTGCTCATGCAAGCTTGCGGGATCGCCGCCGGCAACGCGGAGGCCTGGAACGCGCTCGGCCACGCGTTGCTGCAAACGGCCAAGCCCGACGCGGCCGAGTCCGCTTTCGCCGAAGCGCAGCGACTGGCGCCAGGTAATCTCGAATTCGCACTGCATCGGGCGGCGGCGGCGCGGACGGCGGGCACCGACCTGCAGGAAATAGCCCGGCTGGAAACCGCCGCAACCGCCGACCCGCTCGACCCGGTGCCGCTTGCAGCCCGCGCGGCGCTACTGGAACAGAGCGGACAGCGTCCCGCAGCCATCGAATTGCTCGAAGCGGCAACCACCCTCGCTCCGAACCGAGCTCGGCTTTGGGCGCTGCTAGGGGCTGCTCTCGGCCGCGCCATGCAAACTCACGAGGCTGAAGCCGCACTACGCCGGGCCTGCGACCTCGACCCAACAAACGCGCAGGCGCGGTGTGATCTTGCAGCCGCACTTGCACGGCTGCACCGTCATGCCGCAGCGCGCACGTTGTTGGAGGCATTGATCGCCGATCAGGGCGAAGGCGCCGTGCTGCTCTGCAACCTTGCATGCAGTCTCGTGAGCCTCGGCCTGCAAACCGAGGCGGAACACATGATCCGCCGGGTTCTGGCCATATCGCCACACAGCCCGCTCGCTCATCGTGCGCTGGTCAACACGCTCCCGTATGCGGCTGAAGCGTCCGGTGCCGGTCTATTAACGGCTTTGCGGAACTGCTCCGCCGCAATCGTTCGTCCGGCGCCTACGAAACTTCAAGCAACGGAGCCAGATCGGCGATTGCGGCTCGGCCTTCTGTCTGGATTGCTGCGCACGCATCCGGTCGCCTGGTTGACTGTCGCCGGGTTCGAGGCGCTGGATCCGGCTGCGTTCGACATCGTTTGTCTCGGCCCTCAATCGCACGATCCGATGGCCCGGCGGTTCGCCACTGTCGCTAGCGCTTGGCACGATACGACCGGCCTTGATGACGCGGCGCTTGCCTCCCTCACGCGGCAGCTCGGCATCGACGTGCTGATCGACCTCGGCGGTTATGGGAGCTATGCTGGAATTTGGGTGACGCCGTGATCAGGCGGCGTTCTGTGCTGGCGTGTCGGTGACCTCGACGCCGTTGCGGAATGTGACACCTTGGACGACCTTGGGCAACTGGTTCTCGCCTTTC